>Ga0207888_100039_pt1 | contig 134708 bp, 111 predicted proteins | sample LinPmetageLP43_FD_184055 | JGI IMG/M metagenome (GOLD analysis project Ga0207888, IMG submission 184055) | Marine viral communities from the Pacific Ocean - LP-43 (SPAdes) | ecosystem: Environmental > Aquatic > Marine > Oceanic | place: Pacific Ocean | collected 2010-08-27
CGACACCCTTGCCTCTGGCTAACACTTCCCCTTGCCGGGCGTGTAGAGGACTTTCACCTCCAAGTGAGTGCGCCCTGCCGGGCGCACCATAAAAAAACCGGCCATAAGGGCCGGTTCTAGTCAATGCTACGGACGCATCAGGCGCGCGGCAAGGTCACTCCTCGCTGCCCCTGATATTTACCCCCGCGATCGCGATAAGACACCTCACAGGACTCATCGGACTCGAAGAACAGCATCTGCGCCACACCTTCATTAGCATAAATCTTCGCTGGCAAGGTTGTGGTATTGGAAAACTCCAGCGTCACGTGCCCTTCCCACTCCGGTTCAAGCGGCGTCACGTTCACTATTATGCCGCAGCGTGCGTAGGTACTCTTGCCCAGGCAAATAGTCAGCACATCACGCGGGATACGGAAGTACTCCACCGTGCGGGCCAAGGCAAAAGAGTTTGGCGGAATAATGCAAACATCGCCCTTAACATCCACAAAGCTTTTTTCATCGAAGTTCTTGGGATCGACGGTGGCAGAGTGGATGTTAGTGAATACCTTGAACTCATCCGCGCAACGTACATCGTAGCCGTAGCTCGACACACCATAGGAGATCACCCGATCACCTTCGGCGCCGCGCACCTGGCGCTCGACAAAGGGTTCGATCATCCCCTGCTCCTGGGACATTCTGCGGATCCAACGGTCGGCTTTGATGCTCATGGTGTGTCCTGAACTGGTCGAAAAAGAGCCTGCATGTTACCGGGTTATGGAGGCGGACAAAAGGCCGCGATCAGTCATCGCTAATGCTGATCTGCGGCATACCCTGCGCACCGGCCTGCTGCGTAATACGAGCGCCCACATGGCGTGCCATGTCCTGATAGATCATGCTGATCTGACATTCCGGTTGGGCCACTACGGTTGGCTTGCCGCCGTCGGCCTGCTCGCGGATCATCATCGACAAGGGCATGGACGCCAGCAGATCGACGCCATACTCATCTGCCAAGCGTTCGCCACCGCCCTCACCGAACAAGTGCTCGGCATGACCACAGTTGGAACAAATGTGAATGGCCATGTTTTCAACCACCCCCAGCACCGGAATATTCACTTTCTCGAACATACCTATGCCTTTCTTGGCGTCCAGTAGCGCGAGATCCTGCGGCGTGGTGACAATAACGGCGCCGGTAACCGGCACTTTCTGCGCCAGCGTAAGCTGGATATCGCCTGTTCCTGGCGGCATATCAACCACCAGATAGTCGAGCTCATCCCAGGCAGACTGGGTTAACAGCTGCATCAGCGCACCGGATACCATGGGGCCGCGCCAGACCACGGGGGTATTATCGTCAACCAGAAAGGCCATCGACATCACTTGCAGCCCATGCGCACGTGGCGGGATAAACCACTTGTTGTCATGCACCTCAGGGCGAGTACCCTCCGGCAGCCCGAGCATCATGCCCATGCTGGGGCCGTATATATCAGCATCCAGCACACCCACCTTGGCACCTTCGCGCGCCAAAGCCAGCGCCAGGTTGACGGCCGTCGTGGACTTACCCACGCCACCCTTGCCCGAAGCGACGGCGATAACATTTTTCACCTTGGCCATTGCCGCCACCTTGCCCTGAAGCTCGCCCGCGGCAACCTCACAACGCACCTTTATATGCGCCGAACTAACACCTTCCACATTCTCAACTGCGGTTTGAATCATGTGGCCAATTCCGCCCACGATGGAGCCAGCGGCGTAACCCAGCACCAGCTCTGCAGTCACCACACTGCCGTCAATATCCAACTGACGCAGGCAGCCACAGCTGATCAGATCAGTTTTGAGGTAAGGGTCTTGGTATTCGGCGATGGCTCGCTCAACAGCGGCACGATCAACTTGGCTCATATGCTTATCCGGTTCACGAATGAATGAACGCTATGCTACTGACTCGCTGACGATCATGAAAGGCCGCCGTGATAACCGCGCAAGAATGGGATAACGCACATAGAACACAACCTGGAATGAGCGATAGGCTCACCAGGCTGTTCTAGCGCAACTATGTAAGCCGCCTTGCCCTTGAACAGGGTCAGGCGGCCGAGGGATTACTGCTGATTAATCATCACCGCCTTGATATTGACGAACTCGCGAATGCCGAAGCCGCCGTGCTCACGACCATATCCGCTATCTTTGACGCCGCCAAAGGGCAGGTGCGGCTGCGCCAGGTTATAACCGTTGATGTTAACCATACCGGTATCAAAGTGCAGGCGGGCCAGCTCAATCGCACGATCTTCGTTACGCGAGAAAATTCCGCCGCCCAGGCCATAACGCGAGTCGTTAGCAATACGCATGGCATCCTCATCGTCGGCAGCTCGAATCAATGAAGCAACCGGTCCAAACAATTCGCCATCGTAAGCAGGCATACCCGGTTTCACGTCTTCGAGCACGGTAGCGGGGTAATAGAAGCCCTTCCCTGCAGGAATCTTGCCGCCAGTGCTGATCGTGGCACCCTTGCGCACCGACTCCTCGACTTGCCCATGCAGAGTGTCGCGTAGATCTTCGCGCGCTATGGGGCCCAGTTGAGTACCCTTCTGCGTCGGATCACCCATCTTGATCGCCGCCATCTGCTCTACAAACTGATCGCGAAATGCGTCGTACACATCGGCTGACACCACAAAACGCTTGGCTGAAACACAGGTCTCACCGTTGTTGATTATCCGGCCCTGTACACAGGCTTTAACCGCCCGCTTGATATCCGCGTCCGAGAGCACAACATAGGCATCGTTGCTGCCTAATTCCAGCACGGTCTTCTTCACGACCTTGCCCGCGGCTTCGGCAATCTTCTTGCCGGTATTATCACTACCGGTAAAGGTCACGCCACGCACTTTGGGATGCGCAACCAGCTTACCCGCACTCGCCCCATCCATCAGCAGCGACTGAAAAACGCCTTCAGGTAGTCCAGCCTCAAGATAAAGCTGCTCAATCTTCTGCGCCATGCCAAACACGTTGCTAGCGTGCTTCAATACGGTGGTGTTACCCGCCATGATGTTGCAGGCGCTATAGCGAATCACCTGATAAAGCGGGAAGTTCCAGGGCTGGATGCCCAGGATGACGCCAATGGGCTGATAGCTGATCAGCGCTCGACCTCCTTCCAACGGCCGGGTTTCATCTGCTAACTGGTCTGGGCCTTGTTCTGCAGAATAGCGGCAGATAGCAGCACATAGCTGACACTCCTGACCACCCTGATCGATCGGCTTGCCCATCTCGCGCGTCATCAGCTGCGCCAGCTCGTCACTGTGCTGCTCAATCAGGTCAGCCATCTTGTTCAGTACCTTACGGCGATTGGCAAAGCTCTCTAGCCGCCAGGCCTGGAACGCCGCGTCGGCACGATCAATCGCAGCGCTGGCCTGCTCCTGACTCAGCAGTTGATATTCAGCAATTTTCTCACCTGTGCTTGGGTCAATTGTGTTGACGGTGTTGCTCATGGTGTTCTCCGTTTGAGTGGGTAACTCGATTACGTCGTTTACTTGCGACCACAAAAAAACCGGATTAGCTCACGCTAATCCGGTTTTTCTTGATAACAAGCAATTACCTCACTTGCCATGGAGCCATAAGCTGATTAAGCAGCTTCATCCATCGCTGGCTCTTCAGTCTCGGCTTCGGGCTCTTCTGCAGCGGGTTGCTCAGCAGCCATACCGGCTTTGTCAGCTTCGGCTTTTTCAACCTGCTCAAGCAGCGCATTCATCAAGCGTGTGCCGCGCTCACCGACCATTTCGGAGAAAACGTCACGCACTGGCAGACTGCGCTCACGGAATACCGCGCGCTCTTCCGGAGTGAGATAAACCAGTTCGATGTCGCTGTTTTCAGTGATGATATCCAGGCGCTCGGTATTCAGACGAGTCTGAACATCGTGGGTGTAAGGCACCAACTCGGTTACCACCTCTTCGATAACATCTTTACGCTCTTGGCTCAGGCCGTCATACCATGGGCTGTTAGCCATAAAGGTCGCGATGAACTCAGCCTGATTGGCGAAGATGAGGTAATCCTGCACCTTGTAGAAGTCCATCTCCTGGTGGGCAAAGATAGGCTGAATGTTGCCATCCAACTGCCCCAGCTGCATGCCACTGAACAACTCACCGTATTCCATGGTGGTCGGGTCAGCACCGTATGCGCTGTAGGTTTCACGCAACAGGCGGTTATCCATGGTGCGCAACGCCAGGCCGTCGAAATCGGCGGGCGAACGCACTGCCTTGTTGGCACTCCAGACCTGCCAGCCTTCGGGCACAATGGCGAGCGGCTGCAAGTCACGCTCACGGAATGACGCAACCAGATCCTCGTTCTTACGGAATTCAGGCGCGTTCAGAATTTCAGCGTTGGTTTTCTCGTCGTCAGTCAGCACAAAGTTCAGGCTGAACAACTGAGACTCGGGGACAGTGCCACCCAGAAAACCGGAGCCAAAGGCAAACTGCACGGCGCCAGATTGAACCTGATCATAAATATCGGTCAGACCACCCAACTGGCCATAGGTATAGAGCTTGACCTCAACCTCGCCATCGGTTTTTTCCTTTACCAGCTCGGCAAACTTCGCACCGTACTCGTACTGGACGCTACCTTCGATCTCTTCCAGGGCAAAACCCCAGGTTTCGGGCTCAGCAGCTGCAGTCTTTTCTGCCTCTGCCTCAGGTGCTGCGTTAGTTGCTTTCGGCTCTTCATCAGAACCACAAGCGGCCAACAAAACCGCTGCTGCACCAATACATCCATTACGCCAATTCATGGAACACTCCTTATAAACTGTTCTGGTTAGCTGAATAACCCTACCATACGACCAGCGGATGTCCACCCGTGCAAAACCGCTTTAGATCAGGTATGTTCAAAAAGAGATCGCAAATCGACCCCTGCGCGGCGCATTCAGCAGAGACCGATTTACACACACCAACTCAAGCCAGATATGTTGCTCCTGACATGCTGGTCAGAGCCTGACTCAACAGGCCAAGCAGAGGACAGCTCGATGCCCGAGCCTGGCGATAAGTCGGCCAGCAACCCTCCAGCCGCATTGCTGAGCAAAGCACTGCGCACGCTGGATCGAACGTCGGAATATATCGAGAAAGTCATCCTTGGGGTCAGCGTACTGTTTCTTGCAGGTATGCTTATCGTCCACGTTCTAGGTCGCCAGCTGTTCGGCACCGGCCTCACCGGCCAAGTCGAAATGACTCAGATCAGCCTGATCATTATGACCTTTGCCGGCCTCGGCTACGGTGTGCGACGCGCCCGACACATCTGCATGTCAGCCTTCTACGATCAGCTCAGCGGCTGGCCACGCAAGGCGCTGTTGATTTTCATAAGCCTGGTGACGGGCGCGCTGATGTTCTATTTCTCTTACTACGCTTGGGAGTACGTCAGCTCAATCCAAAGCCGGGGGAGGACAACGTCGGCGCTGCAAATACAGCTCTGGATTCCCTACCTGGCTGCGCCCATCGGCTTCGCACTCGCCGGCATCCAGTATTGGCTAACCGCTATCCGTAACCTCACCTCTCGCGAGATATACCGCTCCTTCAATGAGAAGGAAGAGTACGACGCCGTCCCCGATGACGGCGCCATCTAACCGCTAGAACTGGACCCCGCATGCTGACTCTGACCGTTATAACCATGATCGTGCTGCTAATGCTGGGCTTCCCCATGATGGTCCCGCTGCTGGTAGCGAGCCTGATGCTGCTATTTCTCGTTATCGACATGGGTAACGTTGGCCTACTGATGGGGCAAATGATCAGCGGCGTACAGTCCTGGGCCCTGGCCGCCGTGCCGCTATTTATATTTGCGGCAGACCTGATGACCCGAGGACATACCTCACAGCGACTGCTAGACCTCGTACAGAGCTTCGTCGGTCACTTGCGTGGGGGCTTGCCCATCACCACGGCGGCAAGCTGCACATTATTTGGTGCGGTATCGGGCTCTACGCAGGCAACAGTGGTTGCGATGGGTGGACCGATGCGCCCCAAGCTACTGGAAAAAGGCTATTCCGACGCATTCAGTATCGCGCTGATCATCAACGCCAGTGACATCGCCCTGTTAATCCCACCCAGCATCGGCATGATTATCTACGGCGTGGTATCAGGTGCATCCATCGGCGATCTATTTATCGCGGGCATTCTGCCAGGACTGCTGATTCTGCTGCTGATCTCGGTTTATTGCTGGATAACCTCGATTCGCATGGGCATTGAGCCAGAAGAGCGAGCCAGCTGGGCTCATCGCTGTGAGGCATTGAAGAAAGCGATACTACCCCTCGGCTTTCCCCTGGTGGTTGTCGGCGGCATCTACGGCGGCATTTTCAGCCCGACCGAAGCAGCTGCTATCGCTGTACTGTATGCGCTGATTCTCGAAATAGTCATACTGCGATCAGTTAACGTAAAAGAGCTCTGGGATATAGCGCTCTCTACCGGCCTGATCACCGCTGTCGTGTTTATCCTCGTCGCGGCTGGCAACGCCTTTACCTATACGATTTCCTTTGCCGGTATTCCCCAGGCGATTCTTGACCCGGTCATTGCCAGCATCGGTGATAGTCCTACTATGGTGCTAGCGCTGATCGCCGTTTCGTTCTTTATTGGCTGCATGTTCGTTGATCCCATCGTCGTCATCCTGATCCTGACCCCACTGTTCAAACCTGCGGTAGAAGCCTCAGGCCTGGACCCTATTCATGTGGGTGTCATCGTAACCTTGCAGGCTGCGATTGGCTCTGCCACCCCGCCCTTCGGTTGCGACATCTTTACCGCGATGGCGATTTTCCGACGTCCCTACTTCGACGTTATCAGGGGCACGCTGCCCTTCATTTTAATCCTGCTGTTCGCAACACTGCTGCTGGTTATGTTCCCTAGCCTGTCGCTCTGGCTGCCTTCGCTGGCTCACTAAGCTTCATTAAACCGTCCCTGACTCACCTAAAAACCTGAAATCCCTTGCGATGTCGCACGACACAGCAAGGGCCTTGGGCTTTATTTTCAACAAATAGCAAAAACGTGTTTAAAACGAGACCAAAGTCTCATTTTATGACAACCTATCGCCACACCGAATGCCCCATAAAAATAAAGCTGTAGCGAGACCCAAATGACCAACGAGTCCAATGCCTTAACGCTGTCTGCCAATCGCAACGACGCCTCGGCATCGTCCCCCCTATTTCCCCCATTACTTCGCTGCATTGCCTTGCTGGCATGCGAGCTGTTCTTCTTTGTCGCCCTGATATCCATCAGCGACGGCATCCTGTTCTGGGTTGCCATCGCCATGGTAGTCCCCACACTTTTTCTGACCTGGCAGGCTCTGCCGGCTAGTACCAGTGCGGGCCAGTCCATCGGCTCACTACTGAAGAAAATCAACGGCGAACAGATCGACCTGCGCTCACATCCGCAAACCGATATGGATGAGACGTCATACGAGTTCGCCGAGCTGAATCGACGCTTGCGCAGCGTCATGCTCGACCTTCAACAAAACAGCCTGGCAACAGCTATCGCCTCTGCCAACAGCCGCCTGTTATCAGAGCAGGCGGCCAATGACGCAACGCAGCAACGGACACTCGCGGAGCATATTTTTCATGCCAGCGAACAAACCACTACCGCACTGCAGGATCTCTCGCTACGCGCCACTGGCGTTACCCAGGTTAATACGCGCAACCTGGAAATGGCCCTCGACTCAAAGGTCAGGCTTGCGGACGCACGCGACAAGATGAAGCTGATCAACAACGCGATGTCGGGCTTTCAAAAGAACATCAGCGACCTGGATGCGACCTCAAGCCAGGTACGCGACATTCTCAAAACCGTTCAGGACTTTTCGGCGCAAACCAACATGCTGGCACTTAATGCTGCCATCGAAGCAGCCCGCGCCGGTGAACAGGGCCGTGGCTTTGCCGTCGTAGCCGACGAAGTGAGAAACCTATCATTCAAGGTCGGAAATGCCGCAGAGCAAATCAGCCAATTGATGGAGAAAATGACGACGGCCATGGCGGGCGCAGAACAACAAACCCGCGGCATGCTTGAGCAAACCGAAGCAACCGGCGTGGCCGTAAGCGGCGCGGCCGATCAATTCGACACTTTGGTAGATGATTTTCAGCACACCAACGATGATCTACTCAGAGTCAGCAGTGCACTGGATGAGTTGACCGTGTCCAATGCAGAAACGCTGCAACATGGCAGCAATATCCGCCAGCTCAGTGAGACTATCTGCCAGCATATGGAAAATGCCTTCACCCAGGCCGATTCACTGCGCGACAACACCAACCTGGCGCTGCGCTCACTAGCCAGCTTCCGTCTGGGCGAAGGCCATCTCGAAGCAGTAACCGAGTTACTGATCAGCCGCCGCCACGCGCTGGAAGAACGTTTGAGCAGCATCGCCAGTAGCGGCGTGGACCTGTTCGACCAACACTACACCCCAATCGCCGGAACCAATCCGCCCAAGCATGATGTCAGTTGGGCAGATAGCTTTATCAAACAGGTACGTCCATTGCTCGACGAGTGGGACAAGGGTGGCCAGGATGGTGTGGTGTATACCGCCGCAGTCAATGAAAAAGGCTACCTGGCGACCAGCCGCAGTGCGTCGTCAAAACCGCCGACCGGTGACGTCAAGATTGATGCCGCGCAGAGCAACTACAAGCGCTTTGCCGTCAGCAACGATAATGACCTGCGGATCATGGCCTCGTGCACGCACATCAATATGGGAACCTTCTTACTCCCCGGCACGCACATTGTGGTCTTTGTTCTGTACGTACCGCTGTTCGTCAAGGGGCGTCGCTGGGGCACCATGTCGGCCGCCGTAATGCCCGCCACTCTGGGCGTTTAATACGAACTTGAAGGCTCAGGCATGCTGCCGACAAAACTCGGCAGCATGCCTGGCCGCCTGCGCAATCAAGTTGCTCTGAGTCAAGCCGCTGCGCTTCAGCGGCGTCAAGTCATGGTCTCCTCCTTCCAGCCAGCGCACCTGCAGATCCGGGTCCAGGGGGTAGCCCTCAATTTCCTGCGGCTTACCGAAGGGGTCACGGGTGCCCTGAATAATGAGACCTGGAAGCGTCACCTGCCGCAGGTGCTCAATGCGCGTCTTCTCAAGCTTGCCCGGCGGATGGAAAGGATAACCAAAGCAGATAAAGCCCTGAGCTTCCAGCTCAGCAGCCATCATGCTCGCCACCCGCCCGCCCATCGATTTGCCAGCCAGAAAAAACGGAGCATCGATAGTGCTGCAGAGCTCACGCAAACTCGCCTGAAGCACTGCCATGGGATTTGGCGGCCTCTTCCGCCCGTCTGCGCGCCTGGCTGCCATATAGGGGAACTCAAAGCGCAGCACGCGCAGCCCGTGCGACGCCAACTGCCCGGCCAGCTCTTCCATAAAAGGGCTATCCATAGGTGCGCCGGCGCCGTGCGCTAGCACCAGCGTCACAGCATGCGCGACCTCAGGCTCATTCAATAAAACCGCGTTAGACATATTTTTTCTCAAATGTGCATTGCGACATCTTGTCACAGCAAAAAAGCCCCACGCTGTGCGCTAAAACCAAGCACATATAGCCAGGCGGAATCGCTCATTATCAGCTAGGCTGACAGTAGCAAACAGCCTAAGACCTAGCTATACCCGCCTTCCCCATCAACCAAAGCTGAAAACCAATAAAATCGTGGGTACGCCGGGACCTCGACTGATCAGGCATGGCTAACAGAGCAAGGCTGCAAGAATCGCTACCAGAGCCGCTCCAGAGGCCTTTTCCCTCCACCAAACAATGACCTATGTCATTGCAATGCGCGCGGGCTTTGCCCATACTTGCCAACGCTTTAATACCCATAAACTAACTGCTATCCGTGGAATCTCGCATGAGCACAGCTACCACTCCGACAGCCTATAATTATAAGGTGGTACGCCAGTTCGCCGTCATGACGGTCATCTGGGGTATCGTTGGCATGGCCATGGGCGTCTTTATTGCCTCCCAACTGGTCTGGCCCGAACTTAATTTTGGCTTGCCCTGGACCAGCTTTGGGCGTCTTCGTCCATTGCACACAAACGCCGTCATTTTCGCCTTTGGCGGTTCCGCCCTGTTCGCTACGTCATACTATGTCGTACAGCGCACCTCTCAGGCTCGCCTTGTATCCGATGGTCTGGCCGCTTTCACCTTCTGGGGATGGCAAGCTGTGATCGTGCTGGCCGTCATCACCCTGCCGATGGGGTTGACGTCCACCAAGGAATACGCGGAGCTGGAATGGCCGATCGACATTTTGATCGCCGTCGTCTGGGTCAGCTATGCGCTAGTGTTCTTCGGCACCATCATGAAGCGCAAGATGAAGCACATCTATGTCGGCAACTGGTTCTTCGGTGGATTCATCATCACCGTGGCCGTGCTGCACATCGTCAACAGCATGGCGGTACCGGTCTCGCTGACCAAGTCGTACTCCATGTATGCTGGTGCGACTGATGCGATGATTCAGTGGTGGTACGGCCACAACGCGGTTGGTTTCTTCCTGACTGCGGGCTTCCTGGGCATGATGTACTACTTCGTACCCAAGCAGGCCGAGCGCCCAATTTATTCGTATCGCTTGTCGATCGTGCACTTCTGGGCACTGATCTCCATCTATATCTGGGCCGGCCCTCACCACCTGCACTACACCGCGCTGCCTGATTGGGCGCAGTCACTGGGCATGGTGATGTCACTGATCCTGCTGGCACCTTCTTGGGGCGGCATGATCAACGGCATGATGACGCTGTCTGGTGCCTGGCACAAACTGCGTACTGACCCTATTCTGCGCTTCCTGGTTGTGGCACTGGCCTTCTACGGCATGTCCACATTTGAAGGGCCTATGATGGCTATCAAGACCGTGAACGCGTTGTCCCACTACACCGACTGGACCATTGGTCACGTACACGCCGGTGCACTGGGCTGGGTTGCCATGATCTCTATCGGTTCGCTCTACCACATGATTCCAAAGATCTTTGGTCGCGAAGCCATGTACAGCACCCCACTGATCAACGCCCACTTCTGGTTGGCTACTATCGGTACCGTGCTATATATCGTCGCAATGTGGGTCAACGGCATCACCCAAGGCCTGATGTGGCGCGCAGTCAACGTTGACGGCACACCTACCTACTCCTTCGTTGAAGCGTTGGAAGCCAGTCATCCGGGTTACGTCGTGCGCATGATCGGCGGCGCCTTCTTCCTGCTGGGCATGCTGCTGATGGCTTACAACGTCTGGCGTACCGTGCGTCACAGCAAGCCAGCGGAAGTTGTCGCTGCAGCCCAGACTGCCTGAGGGAAGAATTAGATGAAAATGCATGAAACTGTAGAAAAGAACCTGGGCCTGATGGTCGTGCTGATGGTCATAGCCATCAGCTTCGGCGGCCTGGTCCAGATCGTTCCGCTGTTCTTCCAGCCGGAAACCACCGAACCGGTCGAGGGTCTGCGGCCTTACACAGCAGTAGAGCTTGAAGGTCGGGACATCTACATCCGTGAAGGCTGCGTTGGCTGTCACTCACAGATGATCCGTCCTTTCCGTGCTGAAACCGAGCGTTACGGTCACTATTCCGTTGCCGGCGAAAGCGTATGGGAACACCCTTTCCTGTGGGGCTCAAAGCGTACTGGTCCCGATCTGGCTCGTGTCGGTAAGCGTTACTCCGACGACTGGCACCGTGCTCACTTGATTAACCCTCGTGACGTGGTACCTGAATCCAAGATGCCTGCCTTCCCATGGCTGCAGGACAACGTCCTTGACGGTGAGTACACCGCCAAGAAGATGGAAGTGCTGCGCGGCCTGGGCGTTCCTTACACAGATGAAGACATCGCCGGTGCCAAGGAAGCGGTTGAGGGAGTCGCCGAAATGGACGCTCTTATCGCCTACCTGCAGCACCTTGGCACTGTCCTGTCGGACCGGTAAGCAATCATGGATATCAATACTCTCCGGGGCCTAGGCACTATCTTCGCGATGGTGGCCTTCATCGGTGTCGTGATATGGGCCTACAGCTCATACAAAAGGAAGGATTTCGACGAAGCGGCGCAACTGCCCTTCGCCGATGAGAACGATGCCAAGGCACAGGACGAGCAGCAAGACGATGCTAGGAGTAACAAGTAATGACTAATTTCTGGAGCGGGTACATTGTTGTCCTGACACTGACCTGCCTGGGCCTGATCCTGTGGTTGCTGCTGGCCACACGCAAAGGGCAGCGCTCAGAGCAGACAGATGAAACTGTCGGACATAGCTTTGACGGTATTGAAGAATACGACAACCCCCTACCCCGCTGGTGGTTCGTACTGTTTGTCTCCACCATGGTTTTCGGTGCTTTTTACCTGTTCCTCTATCCGGGTCTAGGTAAGTGGCAAGGCTACCTTGAGTGGACTTCCGTCAAGGAATATCAGGCCGAAGTTGAAAAGGCTGAAGAGCAGTTTGCTCCGATCTTCGCACGCTACAACGCAATGCCGGTTGAAGAAGTTGCAAAAGATCAGGAAGCCAATCGTATTGGCCAACGCCTGTTCGCGACCAACTGCTCGGTTTGCCATGGCTCCGACGCTCGCGGTGCCTTTGGCTTCCCGAACCTGACGGACAACGACTGGCTATATGGCGGCGACCCGGAAACCATCAAAACCACGCTGCGCGGTGGCCGTCAGGCTGCAATGCCAGCATGGCTTGGCGTTATTGGCGAAGATGGCGTGCGCAACGTTGCGGGTTATGTCCGTAGCCTGTCGGGCTTGGAAACCGAGAATGTTGATCTGGTAGCCGGTGCAGAAACCTTCAAAAACACCTGTGTGGCTTGTCACGGTGCAGAAGGTAAAGGCAACCAGCAAATGGGTGCTCCGAACCTGACCGACGACATCTGGCTCTACGGGTCCAGCTTCCTGCAGGTACAGCAGACGCTGCGCTATGGCCGTAACGGTCATATGCCTTCGCAAGCACACCTGGGAGAAGACAAGATCCACATGCTCGCCTCCTATATCTACAGCCTGTCCCACAAGGACGAGCAATAAGCTCTGGCTCTAAGATAGTCCAAAGTAGTCACAGAATGGGGGAACTTGGTTCCCCCATTCTGTTTGCGCCTTTCACTGATGGCGCGACCACCGGTCGCATTGTGTAGTTTGCTTATTCATTCTATTTTCAGTACTGCAGGCAAAGTTTTACCCTACGTGAGGTAGATCCGCTTGCACTTCCTTTCGCCTGAGAGGGTCAGCCTGATATGAGCAGTAAAATTCCGCTAGAAGACGTCACACCCAAGGTTGAAACCTACGACCTTTACGCTAAACGCGAGAAAATCCAAACACGCTCTTACAAGGGCCTATTCAAGAATATTAGGCTTGCTGGGGCAGGTTTCCTGTTTCTACTGTATTTCGGCACGGTTTGGCTGAAATGGGGTGACCGCCCTGCTGTGCTTTGGGATCTACCAGCGCGCCAATTCCATATATTTAGCGCCACTTTTCAGCCGGAAGATTTTTTCCTGCTGTCATTTATGCTGATTATCTGTGCCTTTGGTTTGTTCTTTATTACCGTGTTCGCGGGTCGCGTATGGTGCGGCTATACGTGCCCGCAAACGGTCTGGACCTGGGTTTTCATGTGGGCTGAGCGCGTCACCGAAGGTGAACGCAACGCGCGAATCAAGCTGGACAAGGCGCCCATGAGCCTTAACAAATTCCTACGCCGTACAGCCAAGCACAGCATATGGCTATTGGTTTCGCTAGCCACGGCGCTCACCTTCGTTGGTTATTTCACACCTATTCGCGGCTTGGTTGCGGATATGTTCACCTGGCACATGGCCGGCTGGTCGCTGTTCTGGGTCTTTTTCTTCACTGCCGCAACTTATATCAATGCTGGCTGGTTGCGCGAGCAAGTCTGCATCTACATGTGCCCCTACGCGCGCTTCCAGGCTGTTATGTTTGATGCCGATACCTTAATCGTGTCTTACGATGCAGCTCGCGGCGAACCACGCGGCTCCCGTAAAAAAGGTGTAGACCCGGCAACCGTCGGCAAAGGCGACTGTATCGACTGCGAGATCTGCGTACAGGTCTGCCCCACGGGGATCGACATCCGCGATGGCTTGCAGGTCGAATGCATCAGCTGCACTGCCTGCATCGACGCCTGTGATGAAGTCATGGAGAAGATGGATTATCCGCCGGGCCTGATTCGCTACACTACCGAGCACAGCCTGGAGGGCAAACCAACCAAGGTATTCCGCCCGCGGCTGTTTGGCTATGGCACTGCGTTGCTGGTAATGATTGGCCTGTTTATCATTACCGTAGGCAACATCTCGCAGGTTTCACTGGATATCGAACGCGATCGAAATGTTCTGTATAGAGAAACTCGCAGCGGTCAGATAGAGAACGTGTACATTGTCAAAATCTTTAACAAGGGTGCCACTGAGCGCAGCTACAACCTGAGCATGGAAGGCCACCCGGGGCTCACCCTGGAATTGCCCGATAGCCGCCTGATAGTAGGTCCTAGCAGTAAGTTGCAGCTGCCATTGAATGTGCAGATAGACCCTGCCGCACTGGATGGTGAAACCAACATGCCGATCACCTTCGAAGTCATCGCCACAGATGACGACAGCATCAGTGCCAAATCGGAAAGCCGGTTTTTGGCCCCCAAAGTACGTTAAAGGCTGTTACGTTAATGACCACAGGAACAAGTATGTCGCACGACAACATCAGCACGCCCTGGTACAAGCAATTCTGGGCATGGTTCGTCATAGCCATCCTCGCCTTTGCCGTCTTTATTGGCCTGGGGCTGCTGTTTGTGGCCACGATGAACCCTGACAGCCTGGTACGTGACAACTATTACACTGAAGGCAAGGCAATCAACATGTACCTGGGGCGCGACCATATGGCGCGCGACCTCAATGTAGTTGCCGACTTCAGTGTTGATGAGGTAACCGGCGACGTCAGCCTGCAGTTGCAAGGCGACTTTGTCGCCCTGCCGCGCAGCCTGACCCTGGATCTGATTTCTCCCACCCATGCTTCGCTGGATCATGCGGTCTCCTTGCGCCAGATCAAAGGCAACACCTACACAGGTCAACTGGAACAAAAGATCGAAGGCAGACGCTACATTGAGCTCAGTGATCCGGACAAACCCGGTGACCAGGGCTGGCGCCTGACCGGCGAAGTACACCTGGCGCCAGGACAGCCATACCAGATCACCGCGCAGTAACAAATGGCGCAACCCACCCCCTGCTTTCATTGCGGCGAACCGGTGCCTGCCGGCGCGCCCTGGCATGTGCAAATCCTGGATGAGCAGCAACCAATGTGCTGCCCCGGCTGCCAGGCGGTCGCGCAAGCAATCTGCAACGCAGGCCTGGAGTCATACTACCAACACCGCACCGAGCGCTCTGCCAATCCCGAGGCCATGCCTCGGGTGCTGCAGGAAGAGCTTGAGCTCTATGATCGCGAAGACGTACAACAGCGCTATACCCAGAGCAGCGGAGAGCAACAGCAAATTCAATTGCTGATCGAAGGCATTAGCTGTGCTGCCTGCTGCTGGCTGATTGAACGTCACCTGCGGGCAGAGCCCGGAGTTGTCGAAGCCAACCTGAACATGGGCAACCAACGCCTCAACCTGACGTGGCACGCGAGCGAAGCCAAGCTGTCCGCGCTGATCGCCGGGCTACGCCGTATCGGCTATACCGCGCACCCATACGAACCCGACAAGGCCGGCGAGCAAATCGCGCTGGAAAATCGTCGCTATCTGCGGCGCTTAGGGCTGGCTGGCTTGATGTTCATGCAAGTGATGATGGCCACCATGGCACTCTATGAGGAGTTCGACCAGGACCTGACCGAAGGCATGGCTCATCTGTTGCGCTGGGCAAGTTTACTGATGACCACGCCGGTTGTGTTCTACAGCTGCGCGCCCTTCTTTCAGGGCGCCTGGCGTGACCTTAAAAATCATCGCCTCAGTATGGATGTATCCGTGTCGCTCGCTATTGGCGGCGCTTATCTTGCCGGGATTTGGGCCACGGTTACCGGTACCGGCGAGGTCTACTTTGATTCCGTCACCATGTTTGCCTTCTTCCTGCTGGCCGGTCGCTACCTGGAGCGACGCGCACGACAGCGCACGGTCGAAAGCACCGCTCGACTGGTCAACCTGCTACCACCCAGTGCCGTGCGTATTCAGTCCGACGGCAGCAGTCAGCGCATCATGCTGGATGAGCTCAAGGTCGGCGACGCGGTCGAGGTAAAGCCTGGCGAGAGCATCCCGGCGGACGGTCGTATCCTGCGCGGCACCAGCAGCGTTGACGAATCGGCGCTATCGGGCGAATACCTGCCTATAGCTAAAAGTGCGGGTGACCTGGTTACTGCCGGGACGCTGAATGTCGAGGGCCCCATGCAGATAGAAGTGACTGCATTAGGCGAGGAAACACGCCTGTCGGCTATTGTTCGCCTGCTGGAGCGCGCGCAATCCGACAAGCCGAGACTGGCCAAACTGGCCGATCAGGTCGCGCAGTATTTTCTGCTGATTGTACTGCTCAGTGTGGTTGCGGTCGGCGGCGCCTGGTGGGTGCTAAGCGACGGGCATACCGCGTTCTGGATAGTGCTTGCCATGCTGGTAGCAACCTGCCCTTGCGCACTCTCGCTGGCTACACCGACCGCCCTGACCACGGCGACAGGAAGCCTGCACAAGTTAGGACTATTGATCACCCGTGGCCACGTGCTGGAAGGCATCAACCAGATTACCACCGTCATTCTGGATAAAACCGGAACCTTGACCGAGGGGCGCATGACCCTTGAGCAAATCCAGCCCCTTGCGAATCATGATAGCGAGCAGGCGCTGCGCTGGGCGAGCATGCTGGAAAGCGGTTCTGAACACCCTATCGCCCGCGCCTTCGGCCGGAGCATGCTCAGCGCGAGCGAGCTCAGCAGCGTTCCCGGGCAAGGCCTGCAAGGCGACTGCGATGGCACTACCCTGCGAATTGGCAAGCCCGATTTCGTCAGCGCACTGGGTCACTACAGCGCTCCTGACTACCCCGATTCGCCAGGCCAGTGGTTGCTGCTCGGCAGCGCCGCCGGGCCGATTGCCTGGTTCGCGCTCAATGACCGTCTGCGTAGCGATGCCGTCGCCATGGTTGCAGCACTGCAGAGTCAGGGACTGCGCGTCGTTCTGTTATCCGGCGACCAGTCTCCGGTAGTGCAGCGCATGGCTGCCACTCTTAACATCAGTGAAGCCATCGGCAACGCCAGCCCGGACGATAAGCTGGCCTTTGTTCAGACCCAGCAAGCGCGCGGTGAGAAGGTATTGATGCTGGGAGACGGTGTAAACGATGTGCCGGTGCTAGCCAGTGCTGATATCTCAGTCGCCATGGGCAACGCCTCTGATCTGGCCAAGACCAATGCCGATGCGGTGCTGCTCAACAGCCGCTTGCTCACCCTGGTCGACAGCATGCAGGTAGCCAAACGCACGCGCGCCATCATGATTGAGAATCTCTGCTGGGCCAGCCTGTATAATCTTGCGGTATTACCCCTCGCAGCGCTCGGCATGGTCACACCAGCCTGGGCTGCACTGGGTATGTCCGCAAGCTCGCTACTGGTGGTGCTCAACGCGCTGCGCCTGACGCGAGTCACGGTGCAGCCTCAAGCACCGGCCCGCTCAACCCTGGAGGTCAGTGCATGACGGTACTTTACATTCTGGTCCCCATTGCAATCTTACTGGTGATCCTGGCCATCTGGGTATTCAACTGGGCGGTCAACAACGGCCAATACGACGATCTGGATAGCCCGGCGCACAGTATTTTATTTGACGAAGATGACCCCGCTCACCTGGCCGCGCAAAGCCAGCACGATAAAGCCAAAACTGGCGATGAAAGCCCTGATGATAAATCGGTATGACGGCTGACTTGCTGCCGCAACTATTTACTGCTTTGGCGCTTGGCCTGCTCGGCGGCGGCCATTGCATTGGCATGTGCGGCGGACTTATGGGCGCGCTCACCATGGCCATACCTGCCAAACAGCGCCAGGGCTGGCCATTGTGGCGCATTTTGCTTAGCTACAACCTCGGCCGCATCGCCAGCTACACCCTCGCAGGCGGCTTGCTCGGCAGCTTTGGCTGGGCACTGCAGGGAATGGGACTGGGTCCTGTATTACGGACCATAGCCGGCCTACTGATGATTTGCATGGGTCTCTACCTTGCCAACTGGTGGTCTGGCCTTACTCGCATTGAAAGCCTGGGACGCGGCCTCTGGCGGCACATAGAGCCGCGCGCGCGCAAGCTCTTGCCTGTCGAGCGCCCACGACAAGCATTGCTCTTAGGCACGCTCTGGGGCTGGTTACCCTGTGGTCTGGTATACAGCTCGCTGGTCTGGGCCAGCAGTCATGGCAGTGGCGCCACCTCTGCCCTGCTGATGCTGGCATTCGGTATTGGCACCCTGCCCACCTTGCTGGCAACGGGCGCTGCCGCAGACAAGCTCACTGCGCTGCTACGCAAACGCACCTTGCGCATCGGCGCTGCGAGTCTCATCATCGCGTTTGGCCTATGGACGCTCCCCGGACCGCATCAGCACTGGATTATCAACAAGCTGACACCACCTGCCAGCGTGCAACAGCCGGATAACCAGCAGCATAGCCACCACTAACAGCAACATCTTGAGCACAGCCCGGGGTGAAACCCATCGGGCCTTGTTGTACTCTTGCAACCAACGCCTGTACACCAAGACTGAAGAGACACTTTTGCCATGACTGACGCCATTAAACTTCGTGCATTGCCAGAGGCCCACTGCAAAGATTGCAGCTTGGCCACCATGTGCCTGCCATTGGCGCTGCATGACAAGGATATGGATACGCTTGACGACATCGTCAAACGTGGCAAGCCGCTTCGCAAGGGTGAGCTGCTGTTTCGTCAGGGCGACACCTTCAGTTCGGTCTACGCGCTTCGCTCCGGCACTATCAAGACGTTCAGCGTTGACGATGCCGGCATAGAGCAAATAACCGGGTTTCATCTGGCAGGTGAACTGATCGGCCTCTCCGGCATGGATGGTGATCGCCAGCCGCTGTCGGCCATGGCGCTGGAGACCACCTCGATTTGCGAAATCCCCTACGAGCGACTTGATGACTTAACGGCTAATATCCCCGGCTTGCGCCGCCAGGTAATGCGCTTGATGAGCCGTGAGATCCGCGAAGATCAACAAATGATGTTACTGCTGTCGAAAAAAACCGCCGACGAGCGAATCGCGACCCTGCTGATCAACCTGTCAGCTCGTTTTCGCTCCCGCGGTTACTCAGCCAATCGCTTTCGACTGGCGATGTCACGCAATGATATCGGCAACTATCTGGGCCTCGCCGTCGAAACCGTATCGCGTGTTTTCACGCGTTTTCAGCAACAAGGGCTGGTTGCCGCCGAAGGTAAGCAAATTGATATTCTTGACCACGCCGAGCTCTGTGCTCTGGCCGGTGGCCAACTCGATTGATCCGCAGGAAAGCCCATGATTTTTGACGAATACACCATCAAGTCGCTGATCCGTCCGGTACCGGATTTTCCCAAGGTCGGCGTCACCTTTCGCGACATCACGCCGCTGTACCACTCACCACGCGCCATGCGCATGGTTGCCGACAGCCTGATTCAGCGCTACGTCGAGTCGCCGGTAACTCATATCGGCGCCATTGATGCCCGTGGCTTTCTTCTCGGCGCGGTATTGGCTTACGAGCTGAACAAACCTCTGGTGCTATTTCGCAAAGCAGGCAAATTACCAGCCGACACCCTGCGTGAAAGTTATGCAACTGAATACAGCGAAACCACACTGGAAATGCACCGTGACGCCCTGAGTGGCGGTGAACAGGTGTTGCTGCTCGATGACCTGATTGCCACCGGCGGCACCTTTCTCGCCGCAGCACGACTGGTACGCCAATCCGGCGCCCATGTTTATGAAGCCGCTGCCATCATCGACCTGCCCGACCTTGGCGGCTCCCGTAGTATGCAGGATGCCGGCATTCCGACCTTTACTCTCTGCGCCTTTGCCGAGGACGAACAGTAGAAGCCCTCCGGCTGGCCGCACTGGCCAGCCAAGGCATTCACCGACAACGCCCATGAACGATAATATCCTGAACCTTGCTAGTCCCTGGCGTCAGCGTCTGGCTGAATGGCTGGAACGTGCGTCCGTGCAATATCTCGTTACCGGACTGATCCTGATCAATGCAGTGATCCTTGGCCTGGAAACCTCCAGCACCGCCATGCAGCAGTGGGGCCATTGGCTGAGAACACTGGATCAGTTGATTCTCGCCTGCTTCGTTATCGAGATCGCACTTCGCTTCACCGCGCATGGCTGGCGCCTGCTGCGTGATCCCTGGGGCCTGTTCGACACGCTCGTCATTGCCATAGCGCTGATTCCAGCCAGTGGGCCTTTGGCGGTATTGCGAGCGCTACGGGTGCTGCGGGTTTTGCGCCTGATTTCACTGGTACCCAGCATGAAGATGGTGGTCCAGTCACTGCTGGCCTCCTTGCCCGGCATGGGCAGTATCGTCGCGCTGCTTGGCCTGGTTTTCTACGTAGCCGCCGTCATCGCTACACAACTATTCGGCGAGCAATTTCCGCAGTGGTTTGGCACCCTGGGCGACAGCCTTTACACCCTGTTTCAGGTAATGACGCTGGAGAGCTGGTCGATGGGTATCGTCCGGCCGGTGATGGAAGAGTTCCCCTACGCCTGGCTGTACTTCATACCCTTTATTCTGATTGCCACCTTCATGATGCTGAACCTGTTCATCGCCGTCATTGTCGATGCCATTCAGAATCAGCGCGACAAGGTCGCAGAGCAAGAGCAGGAACAGGCGCCACCCAGCGAGAGTGCGCTGCTGCTGGAAGAAGTGCGCCAGCTACGTGCGGAACTGCACATACTGCAGCAACGTCTACCGCCCAACGAGCCCTAAAGCACATCTTTGATCCTGGGCGCTAGACCTGGCAACTGCAGTTACTTATCATCTGCTTTGTTCAAAATAAAAAGCCTACCCTGCCATCTGGCTATAAGGTAGCTGCCGAGGATGATCAAGATGCCTAGTAATCTGCCGCCGGATACCCGGCTGCTGTTGATTGATGATCACCAGATATACCTTGACGGACTCAGCCTCACACTGGGTAGCCTCTGCGAGGGAGTGAAGCTGGACCACGCTCACAATGCGGCGCAAGCCATACAGCAAGTCCAGTCCAATACCTATGACCTTATCCTGCTCGACTTGCAGCTACCGGACAGCAGCGGCCTGGCCTTGCTACAGCGGTTGAACGCAATAGATGCCATGGTACCCGTCGCCATTCTTACCGCCAGCAATAGCCCCAGTGACCTTGATGCCGCCCTCCAGCTTGGCGCCGCCGGATTCATCAGTAAAACCGCCGACAGCAAGACCCTGATTGAAGCGGTTACGCAGCTCCTGTTCGGCGCGCAAGTAGTGATCGGTGATGAAAGTCGGCCACTGGACCGCCAGAGTAGCGCACGCGATGTCGGCATCACACCAAGACAACTGGAGATTCTGGACCTGCTAGCCGAAGGGCTCCCAAACAAGGTGATATGCCAGCGTCTCTGTTTGTCCGAAGACACCGTAAAGACGCACCTCAAGGCGCTTTTTTCCTCACTGGACTGCCACAACCGCACCGAGTGCGTCAGCAATGCACGCAAGCTGGGGCTGGTTAGTTTTTAACCGCTCATTTGCTTAACGACAAGAGTTTATGCACCACTCGGCGCAAGCGCGCTGGCAGGACCGGCTTGTAAAGCACCTCGACATCCGCCAGGCGCGCAGACTCGCCCAACTCCTCAGAGGTATCCGCGGTCACCAAGGCAGCGGGGCCGGCAAAAATAGCCTGATCGCGCAGCGCGCGAATCAAATCCAGTCCGTCGCTATCGCCCTCAAGACGATAATCAGTCAACAGCACATCAACGCCTATGCTATTCAGGCCATCAATCGCCTCATCGGCACTTTCGAACGCCCAGACGATGCAACCCCAAGACGACAGCAAGGTCTGCATTGCCTCGCGGCTAATCCGATCATTTTCAATCAGCGCAATCCGGCCATTCAGTGCAGGCGCCTGGGCCTGTGTCGGCGTATCTGGTTGCGCTTGCCATTCGCCCAGCGGCACCTCGAACCAGAACAGCGCGCCCTCGCCCGCGACCGAGCTTACGCCGGATGGATACTTCAACAAATGAACGATCTGTCTGCAGATACTCAACCCTAACCCTACGCCCTTATCCAGCGTACGGGCAGGATTTCGGAGTTGAGTAAACTCCTCAAAAATACGCTCCTGATCAGCCTCAGCCAATCCACAGCCATCATCCACCACACTGATACGCAAACTGTTATCCAGGCGCTGCACCTCAATACTGACCGTACTGGCGTCAGCATGAATCAGGGCATTATTCAGATAGTTGCGAATAAGGCGTTCCAGCAGCACTGGGTCACTCGAAACAGCATAGGCTTTATTGCACTCCAACTGCAGGCGGATATTGCGCCGTGCAGCAAAGGGCTCAAGGCTATCGAGTAACTGACGCAACCAGGGTGCCAGGTTGAACGAGCGACGCTGCGCCCGCACCATCCCGACCGACAGCCGAGAGATATCCAATAGCGAGTTCAGCATGGCCTGCAACAATTGGGTCGAATCACTCAGCTTAGCTACCGTTTTGTTTGCTTCAGGGCTGTCTACCTGCTCGTAAAGATGCTGAATAAACAAAGACATGGCATGCAAAGGCTGCCGTAGATCGTGGCTAGCCGTGGCCAAAAAGCGTGTCTTGCTCTGACTTTCGCGCTCAGCACGACTGCGCGCAGCTTCCAGTAGCTTTTCGTTCAAGTAGGCGCGCCGTTGCATGTATTCATACAAGTAGGCACCAAAGGCGCCCATCAACGTAAAGTTGATCAGATAGATGCTGCTGGAGATCACCGTCGACCGGCTGGAACCAATGCCGTACTCGGCAAGCAAATAAACCACGACGATTGCAAGAGAGCCCACAGTGGCATGGCGCATGGGCAGACCTAATAAAAACATACCGGACAGTAACACCACGTATAAACCGTCATGGGTGATCCGTATCGGCACGTCGGCCAGGCGCGCGGCTATGATCACCATCGCCACCATCAAACCCGTGCAGAAGTAGGCAAAAGTCGACACAGCAAAAGCGCGGTAAGGTGCAACCCGTCCCGCGCGATTGGAATAGAACAACGCAAAAATCATCACCATCAGCGCCACGCCTCGCACGCTCAAGGTGTAATTCCTTACCCAGTCAGGCAGATAGATGACGTCGAGCAGCATAAAAAACAGCATGAAGGCGATGCTTGAGATAGCGACTATTTTTGCGCGCGCACACATTTTACCGTGCAGGTAGAGCTGAAAATCAGGCTCCAGCTGTGCACTGAAGCGCAGCCGGGCAAAACCTCGCGCCTGCCCCAGCAGTGCCGGTTCATCTACAACGGCACCGGCAGCGGTGAGCCGCATATCGCTCATCATTTTTCATCCATTTTTATTGTAATAATCCAGCTTATATACCCAGCCGTTATATCCGCAAAATCGAATTGCATAAAATAATTTAAAAACAACGCTTTACAGCGTCAATTTACGACTACGCTTCACCTTAGGCAGATAAACAACAGGATGTAGTCGTGATTGCCAACCCGCTCTTGCAAGCACCACAAGTAACCAATACTCAGGACCTCTTCCCTCTTAATCTGCTGGCCCTCAGTGCAGCTGACAATTTGTTGGAAAACATTCTCCGCCCCACCCTCACCTATCTAGGCGTCACCTGCATAGCGATGGAGCAGTTACTCCTCGGCACCCTGCTTACCACGGCCCGCCTCTCAGCATTGCAGCGCAACGAGCAGGCCATTGGCCCGTATGCAATAACGCCTGAACAGCACACCGAGATCTGGGACAAGCACCTGGCCTTGCAGCCTGAACTAGCCAGCAAGATACGAGGACTGGCCAGCCAGCACTGTTTTCTGCATAACCCACATGCCGAGCTGGGCTACAACCTGGGCTACGCCACGGCCATCGCCTGGCTAATCTACGAGCGTCAGCAATTGTCTATCGGGAGCCACAGCGATCTACCAAGCCTAGCGCGAATATGGGAACGCTCCTACCCCCATAGAGGTGGTCGTGCGCAAGATTTCTTGCGCGCCTGGCGGTCGGCCTGCAAAGCAGCCAGCCCAGTCTCGGCCTGATCAATAGCGCCCTATCAAGCCAACCCGGGTCAACTTGACCCCGTTATAGTGGGCGCGCACTCTGACGCAGCGCCATTGTCGTGGCGCCCTTCCATGCTAACCACAGTGCCGGAGACCCTTTATGCCGCAATCAGCCAAGATCAACCGCCAGATTCTACTTGCTTCACGCCCAGTGGGCGCACCTACCGCTGCCAATTTCAACCTGGTCGAGACGGCCATCCCAACTGTCGCTGACGGTCAGATGCTGCTGCGCAATAAGTGGATGTCGCTGGATCCTTACATGCGTGGCCGCATGAGCGACGCGAAATCCTACGCTGATCCAGTGCCGGTGGGTGGTGTCATGACCTGCGCCACCGTCAGCGAAGTGATGGAATCCAAACTGGAAGGCTATGCCGCGGGCGACCTGGTCATGAGTTTCGGTTCAGGCTGGCAGGATTACACGCTGTCTGACGGCGCCATGGTATTTCGCCTCGACAAGCAGATGAAAGAGCCCTCACAGGCGCTCGGCGTGCTCGGCATGCCTGGCTTTACTGGCTATATGGGTCTGACCGACATTGGCCAACCCAAGCAAGGCGAGACTGTCGTCGTTGCCGCTGCAACCGGGCCGGTAGGCACCGTTGTCGGTCAGGTTGCCAAACTGATGGGCTGTCACGTTGTCGGCATCGCCGGCGGTGAAGAAAAGTGCCGCTACGCTGTCGAAGAGCTGGGTTTTGATGCCTGTATCGACCACAAAGACGTCGGCCTCAATGACCAACTCGCCGCCGCCTGCCCCAAGGGCATCGACGTGTATTTCGAGAACGTCGGTGGCAAGGTCTTTGACGCTGTTATGCCGCTGCTTAATGCCCATGCGCGTATCCCGCTGTGCGGCCTGATCGCCCAGTACAACGCCACCGAGCTACCCGCCGGCCCGGACCGCACAGCGCAATTGATGCGCTTGATATTGAGCCAGCGCATTCGTATGCAGGGCTTTATCATTTTCGACAACTACGGCAATCACTTCCCCGAGTTCCTGAAGACCATGACGCCCTGGGTTGAAACAGGCAAGGTGCGGGTTAAAGAGGATCGCGTGGAGGGTCTGGAGAATGCACCAGAGGCCTTTATGGGACTGCTCGAAGGTAAGAACTTTGGCAAGTTGGTGGTTAAGATTGCGGATTGATTTGGGGTGTGAGCAAGACAGTTAAAATGCCGGCGATGCTGCATTTTTGATTGTTAATCAATTCCGCCTGAGGCGACCCTTGCCGCTGCCATACATTGCCAGGATCGAATCGCTCGTCCTATGGCTCACTGCTGTTTTCGCCCTTAGGCGAGTTCAGGCTTTTTGATCGTTCCCACGCTCCAGCGTGGGAACGCCAGCCATCTTTCAAACCGCTAATATCTCCCCAGCCAGTTCGCTCAGATACTCTCCCAACCGCACCTTTTGCGGCTCACTCAAATGCAGCCCCAGCTTGGTTCGGCGCCACAAAATTGCTTCCAGATCGCGCGCCCACTCGCGTTCGCGCAGGTACTTGATCTCCCGCTCAGTGAGTCCGGCACCAAATTGTTCGCCCATATCAGCCTGTGAGCGCATACCGCGCAGAAACACGCGGCTCAGGGTGCCGTAGCACCGCACAAAGCGATCCAGCTGCTGATCGGTCAACCAGGGAAACTCAGCCTTCAACTCGGCTGTCAGGCTGGCATGGGATTCAAAGTCCCCGCCAGCCAACGCGTATTCTGCGGTCCAGGCCGGCGTTGCGTTGGGAAACCACGGTTTGAGTTTATCCACCGCTGCCTCGGCGAGACGTCGATAGGTCGTCAGTTTGCCGCCATAAACCGCCAGCAGCGGCGCCTCACTTGCATCGCCATGGAGCGTGAGGCTGTAGTCCCGGCTAACGGCAGAGGGGTCCGCTTCGCTGGCGTCACTGATAAGCGGCCTGACCCCGGAGAATCGATGGCAGATGTCCGAGTGTTTCAACTGTCGCTTGAAATGCCCATTAACCACCTCGAGCAGGTAGTCAACTTCTCCGTCGGTAGGCTCAACCCGGGCCGGGTCTCCCTGATAATCGACATCAGTGGTGCCAATCAGCGAATAACCGCCCTCGTAGGGCAGCACAAAGACAATACGCTCGTCCTCATTCTGCAGAATGTAGGCCTGCCGCCCGTGATACAGCTCCGGCACTACGATATGACTGCCCTGCACCAGACGAACACCATAAGGAGAACGCGTTGACACCACGCGCTCCATCACCCGCGCAGCCCAGGGGCCAGCCGCGTTGACCAGCGCTCGCGCCTGCACCCTTTCGCGCACATGCTCGCCGACCAATAGATCGACCTGCCATAGATCACCGACACGAGAGGCCGACTCACAGCGGGTATAGGGTCGAATGTCTGCGCCCAGGCTGGCGGCCTGTACTGCATTAAGCACAACCAGACGGGCATCGTCAGCCCAGCAATCGGAGTATTCAAACGCGTAATCAATCTCCGGCTTAAGCGGTCCCTGCCCATTCAATGGGCCACCAGTTGAACCGGGCAAGGTAGTGCGCTTACCGAGGTGATCGTAGAGAAACAAACCCGCGCGCAGCATCCAGCGCGGACGCAGATGCGGGCGGTGTGGCAGTACGAAACGCAGCGGCCAGATAATATGCGGCGCCTTGTTCAGCAGAACTTCGCGCTCGCCCAGCGCCTCGCGCACCAGCCTGAATTCGTAATGCTCGAGATAGCGTAATCCGCCATGCACCAGCTTGCTGCTGGCCGATGACGTATGAGAAGCCAGATCGTGCTGCTCGCACAGCAATACGGACAGACCTCGGCCGGCTGCATCATTGGCTATCCCTGCGCCGTTAACGCCGCCGCCAATTACCAGCAGATCATAGATCGCGGTGTCTGCCGCTGTCTGCGCTATACGCCGCTCTTCTGGATGGGGTTTGAACATCAACATCTCCGAAAACCTGCGCAATCGCGCGCCAGATTGTTGTACAACGTCGCTGCGCGACTCGCAAGGGCCATGAGCACTGCTTGGCCGTGCGCGCGCAGCAGTTTAATCTGTAGCTTGTTATATCTACGTGAAACGACATGACCCCAGCGACCAAACTACTCGATAAGGCAGGCGTCAGCTATCAGCTGCATCGCTACACTCACGACCCACAGGCTGAATCCTACGGCACCGAAGCGGCAGACAAACTGGGGCTCGCCCACGGCCGCGTCTTCAAAACCCTGCTGGCAACCACTGAAAACGGCGAGCTGCTGGTCGCGGTTGTGCCGGTGACCGACAAACTTAACCTCAAGGCGCTGGCCTCAGCGGCCAAGGTAAAAAAAACGGCTATGGCCGATCCCGGCGCCGCTCAACGCAGTACGGGTTACCTGGTTGGGGGCATTAGTCCACTCGGCCAAAAAAAGCGTCTGCGTACCTTCATTGATGCCAGCGCCACAAACTGGCCTACTGTATACATCAGCGGCGGTCGTCGGGGACTGGAAATAGAACTGAGCGCCGATGACCTGCGCCAGCATACCAGCGCACATCTGTGCGAACTCTGCCGCGACTAAGCGCTCAAACAAGAACGACAACCACAGGATTTCCGCGCCATGGGCAAACCCATTCTTGCCATAGACCAGGGCACCACCAGCAGCCGCGCCATACTATTTTCTGCCGAAGGCAAGCCTGAGTTCACCGCACAGCAGGAGTTCGTGCAGCATTTTCCGCAGGACGGCTGGGTCGAGCATGATGGCGAAGACATCTGGAACAGCACCCTGGCCGTTTGCCGTGAAGTGCTGGAAAAAGCGGGCATCAGTGCCTCAGAGGTAGCTGGTATCGGCATCACCAACCAGCGCGAAACCACCCTGCTCTGGGATGCTGAAAGCGGTGAGCTGTTGCACCGGGCGATCGTCTGGCAGGACCGTCGTACAGCGGATTTCTGCGCAGAGCTCAAAGCCGCAGGCCATGAAGAGAAGGTCACAGAGCGCACTGGGCTACTGATTGACCCGTACTTCTCTGCCACCAAGCTGCGCTGGCTGCTGGAAAATGTCGAGGGTGCACGCGAACGCGCTGAGCGCGGCGAGCTGCGCTTCGGCACCGTTGATAGCTTTCTGCTCTGGCGCCTTTCCGGCGGCAAGGTACATCGCACCGACGCCACCAACGCCTCGCGCACCATGCTGTTCAATATCCATCAACAGTGCTGGGACGAGGAGCTTCTGGCGCTGCTCGATATTCCAGCCAGTCTCTTGCCCGAAGTAATGGACAGCGCCGCCGAGTTTGGCAGCACCGATGCCGCCCTGCTCGGCGCCAGCATTCCGGTTTGCGGTATCGCTGGCGACCAGCAGGCTGCGCTCATCGGCCAGGCCTGTTTCACGCCCGGCATGGTCAAGAGCACCTATGGCACCGGCTGCTTCATGGTGATGAACACCGGGAGCGAACCGGTACGCTCAAGCAACCGACTACTAACTACGGTCGGCTACCGGCTAAAGGGCAAAACCACCTATGCGCTGGAAGGCAGCATCTTTGTCGCTGGCGCAGCGATACAGTGGTTGCGCGATGGCCTCAAACTAATTCAAAACGCTGGCGAAACCGAGGCTTTGGCGCGCGAAGCAGGCGGCGCCACTGACGTCTACCTGGTTCCCGCCTTTACCGGCCTGGGCGCACCCTATTGGGACCCGAGCGCTCGGGGCGCGATCTTTGGTCTGACGCGCGATACCGGTATTGCGCAAATCGTCACCGCCGGTCTGCAGTCGGTCTGCTTTCAGACGCGTGACCTGCTCGATGCCATGACCGCCGACGGCGCCCACAGCACCGCAGCCCTGCGTGTCGATGGCGGTATGGTGATCAATAATTGGGTGGTACAGGAGCTGGCGAACATTCTTGGCGTCACCGTTGATCGCCCGGAAGTAACCGAAACCACCGCATTGGGCGCAGCCTATCTGGCAGGTTTACAGCTGGGGATCTTTGACAGCCTGGAGCACATTGCCCGGCACTGGGCCTGCGAGCGCACGTTCAGCCCGCAGATGAGCGAAGACAAACGAGATAAACTCTATGAAGGCTGGCTGGATGCCATTCGCCGCGTGCGCGACTGAGGTTTAAACATTACTGCGCGCTTGCTGAACGCAAACGCGCAGCGTCATCACCAACTATCAGTTAAGACCAAGCAGACCGCGCAAGGTCGATAGCTCTTCGGCCAGCACGGTCACCGGACCAACCAGCGCCCGACGGTCGGCATCGCTGACCTTGTCATAGGTGACAAAACCACTCGCAACATTGCCCTCTTCCACGTAGTAGTGCGACAGCGTTGCCTCCATGGACGTGAAGTTCTGCTCTATGCGCTCGACGAACGCAGGGTCTTCTTGCGCCGCCAACGGTTTGACCAGCTCAAAGATTTTCTTGGCTCCATCCACATTGCCCTGAAAGTCCCAGAGATCGGTTCGACTGTAACGGTCCTCTTCACCGGACACCTTGGTCGCCGCCACCTCTTCCATCAGCGCAGCGGCACCGCCAACGACTTTTTCCGGCGGGAAGGTCAGCGCCTGTACACGCTGATCCAGGTCTTCCACATCCGCCATCAAACGCTCGGCGAAGGGTGCCAGACCATCCGTGCTTTGTTGTTTGAACAGACCGTATTCCAGACGATGAAAGCCGGTAAAGTCGGCGTCTTGCACGCCGTTTTCATAATCGTCTTCACGGGCATCAATACTGACATCCAGATCGGCAAACAGCTCGGCAATGGGTTCAATACGCTCATAATAAACACGTGAAGGAGCGTAAAGCGCCTGCGCCTTTTCCAGCTCTCCCGCCTTGATGGCCTCAGTGAACTCGCGGCTATGCGCAGTAAATTGCTCAAGGTTATCCAGCACATAAAGCTTGTAGTCGGTGATCGGCGCGACCAGATCCTGCGGCGCAACCGCGGCCTGGGCCGACGCATGCAAACCGATCAGACCGAACGCGCTAGCGGCAATAAAAAGCGTACGTGGCAATAACATCAACGTCTCCTGCAAATAAGGGGTTTAAGCAATCTACGAATAGCGAGGGTGGGTGCCCATGGCTAGCTTGCAGCCAGCATGCTGCTACCCAGAAAATCCCCTTCCTCTATGCCCGGCAGGGTAAAGAAATAGCCCCCACCAACGGGCTTGATATATTCCTCCAGCGGCTCACCATCCAGACGTTTCTGCACCGTGATAAAACCGGCATCCAGGTCTGCCTGGTAGGCAATAAACAGCAATCCCATATCCAATTGGCCGTTGGCTTCCACGCCATTGGAGTAGTTGAACGGGCGACGCAGGATCAGATTGCGCTGGCTCTCCGCGGTACGCGGATTGGCCAAACGAATATGCGAATCCAGCGGCGTAATCTCGCCCTTGGGATCGCCACTGTACTGCGGCTCATCGTGCTCGACGCCACCGGATAGCGGCGCGCCGCTCTGGCGCAGACGACCAAATATCGCCTGCTGCTCCTGCAGGGGCGTACGATCCCAGCGTTCAACAAAGTTGCGGATAATACGCACGGCCTGATAGCTGCCACCCTCTGCCCACCGTGGCTCGCCGTTGGCGTCATCGACCCAGACCACCCGCTGCATAAGCTTGCGGTTATCGGCCTGCGGATTGGCAGTACCATCACGAAAGCCCAAATAGTTACGTGCACTTTCGGTGGAGCCATCGGCATGCGGCGCCATCACCGGCACTGTGCCCTCCTGCTTCCAGCGCACCATGAGCAAACCGGGTGTATTTTTGATGATGTCACGCAGCGCATGAATGGTGGTGCCCTCGGTGTTGGCACAGAACTGCAGCGATAGATCACCATGACAGCGCGCCGCATCAAGCGCGTCATTGCTGAACGAGGTCATGCGCTGCAAGTGGCGCGGTTTTGCCGCCGCCAAGCCGAAGCGGCCATCAAACAAGGATTCGCCTACAGACAGCGTAATCGTCAACGCATCCGGCGCGATAGTAGGCCCGAGAATACCGGAGTCGACCGGCGGGAACCTCTGATCGCGCTGCTCATAGGTGCCGCCACTAGTGAGAAAGGCAATGCGTTCGGTCAAGGTGCGCAGCAGGCGCTCAAGGCCAGCACGGTCCGGCGCCAACACATCAAAGGCGACCAACATACCCACTGCCGGACGCGGCGTAGTGATGCCCTGTTGATGCGCTCCGTGGAAGGGATGGGACTGCTCGGTAACAGCGCTGGTAGGCGCGTCTGTCACCTCTGCCTCCCCGCTCTGCTGGCTGGCAACTGCTGGCCCGCTCAAGCCTGCGGCGGCGGCCCCCAAACTGGCAACGCCCAGCCCCTGCAGAAAACGCCGGCGATTCAGACGGGCAAAAGGGCAACCAAAAGACAGATCATCGTGTTCACTCATCGCTGTAAACCTGTGTAGTAACTTTGTGCACTTAATACGCCGGGGTCAGCTGTTCATTGGCCTGTGCCAGCGCGCTGGTCAACTGCTCGGTCTGCTGCAACAAAAGGGCACGATCAGGTTCAGCCTCCTGCAGCGTTTGCGCCAGGCCATCGTTACTCTGTTGCAACGCCTCAGCCAGTTGCGGCTGCCCCTGCAGCAAGGGTGAAAGTAAGGAAACCACCTTGCCTGCGCCTTGCTGCAGACCACGCAAGTCAGCCAGCTCACGAGCATTCAACTGCGGCTGCGATTGCTGATAGTCATGCCAGGCTCGCAGCACACGAGCCGAACCTTTGGTCAACTGTGAGGCAGGTACACCATCACGTTGCAAACGCGCTGTCAGCAACGCCACATCGGCGCTGAGTTGCTTGGCTACGGGCGCCAAATCAGCAGTACTACGGGCAACAAAAAGGCCCTCAGCCAGCCGATGAAAGCCGACAAAGTCCGGGTCTTGTTCACGCTCGGCGAAGTAGTCGGCGCGAGCGTTCAGGCGCTGGTCCAGATCGCTGAACATACCTGCCGCCAGCGCCATACGCTGATCAACCAGGCGCGCTTGCACAAAGGCTTGCTGCGCGGCCGCCAAATCGTCATCAGCGATAGCGCGCTGCAAAGCCTCGGCACTCTTTTGCAACTCACGGCCCTGCAGAATCAAATAAACCCGGTACTCAGCCAGTGGGCCGATCATGCTTTTGGCCGACACGCTTTGTATACTCGCCTGCCCCTCTACGGCAGTGACGGTCAGTGTGCCGTGGGGATTACTGAGCAAGCCGCAGGTCATTTGATATTCACCTGGCTGCAGGCTAGCCGTGATCTGCTGATGCAACTGAGGGGCAATGTTCTCGCGCTCCTCCAGCACCATCACACCATCCAGAATTTCCCATTCTATTGCCCGCTCGGATTCGTTGATCACAGTAAAACGGTGACGCCCAGCGGGAACCGTAAGTGCATTAGGCTCGCAGCCACTGGCGGTAATGGTAACGCTGGTGCTCTCCTCAACTGACCCGGTCCCGTGACCCAGTGATAGATAGAACAGACCCAGTGCGGCCAGCATCAACAAGGCAGCCAGAGCCATACCCAAACGCAGTAATCCGGAGGACGGCGTCGGTGAAGACGAATCAGACATCGCAGAAGCTCACTTCAAGTGTTAGCTGGCCGTCCCGGCCCGCGCAGCAACAGACGCAGGGCGATCAGGGCTAAAAAAGATCAACAGGGTAAACAGCAGGTAGCCAACATAAGCCACTATCTCACTGAGGCTGGGTGCCGGCTGATAACCAAACACCCCAGCGAATACGCTGCCTAGCGGGGTATCCAGAGGTAACCAGGCGTTGAGATCAAAGAGCACTTGCTGAGCATGATTCCACCAACCCGCTTCATGCATGGCGCGCACCGAACCCGCGAACAGGCCCGCGGCAACCAACAGAATGAACAAGCCGGTGAGACGAAAGAAATGCTTGAGGTTGAGACGCAGACTGCCGCGATAAAAAGCCCAGCCAGCAACCACCGAGCAGGCTACGCCAAGCAAAGCGCCGACGGGCGCCGCACTGCCCTGGCTTTGCTGAAATACAGCCAACAGGAAAAAGACCGACTCCAACCCCTCACGGGCAACGGCAAGAAACACCATGGCAATCAACGCATAGGTGTGGCTGTGGCCACTGGCGAAAGCACTATCCAAAGCGCCGGTCAGCTCCTGGCGCAAACCTTTGGCTGCGCGGCGCATCCAGAACACCATCCAGGTCAACACCGCTACCGCGATCAGACCCACCACCGCCTCAAACATTTCCTGTTGGCGTTGCGGGAACTCGGCGCTGACAAACTGCAATCCGGCGCCCACAAACAGGGCCAGGCTTGCAGCAAGGAAAACACCTATCCAGACAGCAGGCATCCAGGCGCCACGGCCGGTCTGGCGCAGATAACTGGCAATAATGCCAACAATCAGCGCCGCTTCAAGGCCTTCGCGCAGCATGATCAGAAAGGGAACAAGCATGAGTCTCAACCTTGCCAGAAAAGGGAATCTGATACGGAATGAGAATCATACATGTTACAAAATGTGTAATAAACGCATTTACCTGTGGCATCGCGCCGCAGGTAGCCACCCCCCTATACAGGGCGGCTTGCTCGCTAAAGATCAGTTAGCTCTCTGGGCAATCCAGTCAAGCAAGGTTTCAGGAGGCATCGGTTTGGCTATCAGGTAGCCCTGCACCTCATCACAGCCCCAGGAAGCGAGCAGGTCATAATCTTCTTGCATCTCCACGCCCTCAGCAATAATGCGAAAGCCGAGCTTATGACCCAGTTTGATGATTGCCTTAGCCATATGACGATCAGCGGTATTGGTTTGCAAGCCATCAACAAAGGACTTATCCAGCTTCAATCCGGAGGCGTCTATTTGCCGCAAGTAAGACCAGTTGCTATACCCGGTACCAAAGTCGTCAATCGAGACTTTCACCCCCAGGTCGCGAAGGAGCATCAACTGCTTATTCACCACACTAGGGTTTCTGATCAGCACACTCTCAGTAAACTCCAGTTCAAGCCATTGCGGCGCAACGTCAAAGCGCTGCATTTCTTGCCGCAGACGCTCGACAAAGACTGGCGTCTCCAGATCACCGGCTGAAATATTGATGGAAACCGCTAACTCCAGACCTTGTGAGCGCCACTCGCCAACCTGCCGCAACGCCTCCGCCATCACCCACAACGACAATGCATGCACCAGAGCGGTTTTTTCCGCCAAGGGAATAAACTCTGCCGGACCAACTCGCCCCAATTCGGGATGAGTCCAACGCATAAGCGCCTCAACTCCGGTTATACGACCATCGACCATACTGAGTTTTGGTTGATACTCCAGACGGAACTGATCATCGGCCGCAAGCGCCGAAGCAATACCACCCAGCAGCGCAAAAGAACGCTGATGCGCGCGATCCAGCTCAGGTCTGAACCAGGCCCAATTATCACTGAGGCTGCGTGCATAGTCAGAGGCACTGATAGCCAGTCGTAACCAGTTAGAGTGATCAGCCACGCCTGGATGCAGCGGCAAAAGGCCCACAGCGGCCTGCGTTTGAATAGGTATGCCATCACACAGAATCGGGTCGCCCAGCGCTTCGAGCAACCCCGTGCTGAGCGACTCACAGAGGTCGCCATCAGCGTCTTCAACCATTACCGCAAACCGGGTCTGGCTGGCCTTGTACAAATAGGTGCCGGGAGGCAGAAAGCCTTGAAGCCTGCGCGTCGTTTCAACCATCAACTGATTGAAAAAAGAAAACCCAAGTGCCTTGACGATATCTTTCACGTACGACAACACAAACACATCTACCAGAATGACGTTGGCATTATCCGTACGCTCCTGCATCAGGAAAACGTCGTTAGTCAGACGCTCGCTGTTGAACAACCCAGTCGTTGCATCGATAAAGCTTCTCTCACGCAAGGACATGATTCTCGCCATAACCAAGTCTGCGAGATGCTTCAATATGGATAGTTGAGACGCGCTTAACTCTGGTCTGGGCTTGGTGTCTATGACGCACAACGAACCCAACCCGGTGCCATCTTCGGTTATCAAAGGCACTCCAGCATAAAAGCGGATACGTGGATCACCGGTTACCAGAGGATTGTTTTCAAAGCGAGGGTCCTTGAGGGCGTCAGCAACCTGCAGCGGCATCTGATGCAGCACTGCATACGCACAAAAGGATTGATTACGGGGCGTTTCAGTCACCCCAAGGCCGACTCTGGCCAGAAACCACTGACGCTGGTTGTCCAGTATCGATATCAAGGCGATCGGGACGTCGAGACACTCAGCGGTAAGCTCAACCAGTTTGTCAAAAACCGAGTCTTGACCGTGGCTCGTAAGGCACAGTTCGTCAACACGTAACTGTCTCTCCTGCTCCCCTTCTGGAAAAGGAGCGCCAACATATTCCGAATGCGCTAAAACCATCGTGCCCTCGCCATCGCAGCAATGCCATATTGATATAACAGTAATGCCTTGCGTGCAATACCAAGCGATCTTGTCTCCATAGAAATTCAGGTAAATACAAGAATACGAAAATAGCCATGCATTCCCGCACTAACGCGACTGATAGAGATCAGCACGTCATTACGCATACGGCACAGCCAGTATCAGCCGTCTGCAGGTAACGGTAGCAGCGTCACATGCTCTATTGTCAGACCAACCGTTTGCCCCCGGTTCAACGTCATCTCCAGCAGTGACGCCTGATGCGGCAACAGGTCACCAATCAGTAGATTCTGCAAAAGGGGATTACCCTGATACTGGTTTTCACCCAGCACAACGTAATGGATACCCTGAACCCGGATCATTGCCTTACCGACCCCCCACAAGTGATTACCTGTAACAGTGACCGGCCCATCTGCCGGCACGGCATTACGCAGACTGATGGCGTATTCAGGCGTCCCAGTAATACTGTTGCCCGTTATACTGAGCTGGTGCACATTGGCGCCATCAATGGCGCTGAGCTTGGTGTTACCTATGAAGTTATCCGCGATCAACAGGGGCGCATCTGCTCCCAGTTCACGTAATAACACGCCATAGCCTGCTCCCGCGCCCAACTGATTGTTGCGCACGATAACACTGCCACGTAATGCCGTTATCTCAATAGCACTCTTGTCAGCACGTAAAATCTGATTTCCCTCGATACGCCCGTCAGTGTTGCCACTCAACCGAATCCCGCTGAGGTTACGGACACCATCAACCCGGTTGCGGCTAAGTGATACGCGGGAATCGCTCAGATCCATAGCGTATTGCTGCATTTGGCTGAAACGGCTGTCACTGACTCGAACCAGGGCATGGTTGAGCTCCAGACCAACAGACATATCTTCAAACGTACTGTCGCTGATCAATACGTGCACTGGTGCTACAGCGGCGGACTGCTGCGAACTCCGAGCACTGGTGACACCACGTGACAGGTTCTCGTTATAACCAAGCCCAACCAGCTCCGAGCTTTGTATTTGCAAACTACTGCCAGCCCAGTTGATCAAAAACGGGCGATAAGGCCGGTCGGTAGACTGCACGAGATTGCCGCTGAAACTTTCCATGTGAGCATTTTTAAGACTCAACAAACCACGATTGATCAGCGCCGTGCCCGAATACCCGTAAAGATAGAGCGACGTATCCTGCACCAACAACGCTGCGTCGGGTGCGATCATCAGCGGATAACGCAGTAAATAGCCGTCCTTGTGTCGGCTAATGACTTTTTCATCAGCCAATCGTGTGAAGAGCTGCTGTAAGGTGATGCTGCCACCCTGAATAACCAATGCGCGTGGATGGTGGCTTTGATAACCAGCTATCGCACGAAAGAGACCGTTGTGTACGAAGGGCTCGAACGGCCAGCTACCCTGCTGAGCAGAGTACATGGTGAGCAAACCCACCCTCGCACTGCCAGCAGGAACCGGCATCGGCATTTCTGCTATTTGCGTCTCCTGCTCCAGCTTCAGCAGTTGCGTCGACAATTGTGCCTGCTGCTCAAGCTCGTTCAGAGCTTCCAGCGAGCCAACATCACGTGCCGTTGCAACACCAGTATCAAATAGGAGAGCAAAGGTCACACTCAACAAGATGAGAAAACCCTGATTCGGGGAGCGTAAGTGCATAAGAGGGTTCCTTGAGATCACTCGATATCCATATAGAAAAAGTGGATGTCGCCACCCACCTGGCTGTAGGAGCCCGTTTCGTCCTTGACGTCGCGAAACAAAGACCGAGCCAAAGGATGCTCGGGCTGCAGCTTGAGAAACGGCAACAACCAAATCATCTTGTGCTCGCCCGGTCGCTTCTGCGGCTCAGTCAATTCGGGCAAACGCTCCGGCGACTGCACGCCAAGCACGGCAAACTTGACGAGTTGGCCCAACTGCTGTCGTTCAATAGCAGTCAGAGGCCTACCATTGGCCTCTGCGGTTTCTGCCAACAAGACGAGTGGAATCAAAGCATAGTGAGTGTATTCAACCGCCAGCTCGCCCCGTGCGGTCTCTAGCGGAAGCTGCCTATAATCGCCAGCTTCGCCGGGCTCCATTTGCGAAAAGGCAAGCCCGAACGTCGTATTGGCCCAACGCAGGTAGTCATCACGATCTAACAGCATAGCTGAGGCACTGACCGCCCAGGCAGCCCAGTAATCGTGATTATTGAACCAGGCAAAAGATAGGGTCTGGCGCGGCCCGTAATCAGCTATAACCGCATCAGTCAGACGCCGTATCCAATCTCGTTGCGCTAACGTCAGCTCGTATTCGTTGTCAGATAAGGCGCGAACCTTCATTACACCCGCGGCTATAGCCGCTAAAGACCATTTGCGAACGGCCTTTCCGGTACTACTGGTATCGGTGCTGAGTAATGCGCCTGGCCCAGCCCATGCCTCAAGCCATTGATCCAGACATGCGAGCGAGTAATTGACCTCTTCAGGCTCACTCGCACGCTCAAAGCGAGTCACTATCTGCATTAGCCCGGCTTGATACTGAGTGAGCCTTTCACGAATCTGGCGTGACTCACGCGATAGCCGACGCAGTGTACTTTTGGTCGCGTCACGTTGATCGTATTTGCTGTCTATCTGCAGCGTCCCTGTGTACGCAGCTGGCGGCGCATGAGGGCAACGCAAACTGCGGTAATCACTGATCATCTCGGATTGAACGGTCGCTCGTGCCGGCCAGATAGTATTGGCGGCATGTGCCGGCACCGTAAGACCTAGTGCTACAGCTACCATAGGAGCACATAATAAAGAGCGTGCTATCGACATAAACGAACCTCCAACGTAGTGGGTGTTTGTAATGTCTCCGTGGGCTCCATGAATACCGACAACAGGTTGGCATTACGAAACTCAGAAGCCTTGCTGAGCTCAAGGTAGTACTGCCCACCGCTGACTATGGCTTCACGGCGAATCCACACTTTGTCTCGGGTGCCATTGTCATAGTAGACGATGATATAAAAGTCTTTTACGTTTCCGTCGCCAATGCGAATGTCCAAATACCCGTTATAACCCGCCAACGCACGACGTCCTGCACCCGTATTGCTAAGTAGCTCTACCCGCTCGGCCGTTTTCAGGCCGGGGCGTTCCTGTCGTCTGGCGAGCACGGTTTCTGCTTCTGAACACTGTCCTTCGATGGCTGGAATCAGTTGCCGGTACATTAACGGGTCGGCCAATGTGTAATTGGCTGGCAACTCCCAGAGAATAAGCTTTGGCGGCGCCTCAGGTGCATAGCTATCCGAGTTGAGATACTCAACCATAGCGCCGTACTCACCAGCACCCGGCAGCGCATAGTTCAGCAAATCAATACTCAGATACTCTTTGAGGAAACCGTCAAAATTGAACTGCTTGTTCTCTTCATCGCGGGCCGCTGAATTACTGGTGCCCAGCAAAATCACTTCTGGTTCGGGTTGCTCGTCAAATAGCGCGCTAACGTCATTGACCGCAGGAACAGTGCGATAGCCGGGGACGTATTGAACGCCGTAATCATTGCCGCACAAACTATGAAGCGCGAGGTTGAGAGTGCCGTCTTTATGCTGGGTTAGTCCAGGCTCGGTACGATAGGCCTTTTTGGTCAATTGTGGGTAGATCGGTTGCTCCCTCAGATAATCCGCAACCACTCGCGCAGTGGCACGAGCTCCATCCGAGGTCCAGTGGTGGTCGCGGCGGAAAAAGTACTCCTCCTCTGGAGGCCGATCCACCAATTGCACCATATCCGGCACCAGAGCTCCGGCCGCACGTAATTGCTCAAGATAGACGGCAAAGCTGTTTCGCGAGCGCTCAAAGTCAAAGCCCTGGTTCCAGTCTTGTCGTACTTTGCCGCGATGCATCAGGCCACGCGTCGGCTGGAGAATCATACCCAGTTGTATGCCTTTCGCGGCCAATGCATCAATCAACCGAGCATACTCGGCAGTCATCGCACGCGGCATACCAAAGGTATTGGTCAGATCCACCTCAGAGCGGAATAACCAGCGGTCCGTACCCGGGGTGAGCTGATCCATCAGCTTCATATTGCCCTGCAGATAGTTGTCAGGGTCTTTCAGCGCCGGACACAGTAGACAGTCAAGATCCGTGCACCCCTCATCACCGGTTGCATAGGCGGTTTGCGCCAGCGCCAGAAACAGCAGCGCGGCAATATATCGCAAGGCAGGCATGAGCACGTATCTCTTCCTTTTTTGGCAATCGATCATTGGCTGGCATCAATGCTATTTGCCACCATCATGCTGCGATACCCACCACCCTCCTGCATAATTGCATAACTGTAAGAACGCCCCTTACGCAGCAGCTGTTCCTCGTAGTCCGCTAGCTTGCGCTGATCCTGATACACAGCGAAACCGATTTTGACTTCGTTAACCATACGACTGCCATTCTGGTAAGCCGAGCGACTACTGACCACGGGCGTTGCCCCATCAGCCGTGGTCAGCGCGGCGTTAACATCTGTCAGGTTATAGAAGACGATCTGGGCGCGTGCTGGCTCCTTGACGACCTCGTCTTTAAGCAACTGCAGCTGCCCATTTCGATAGAGCACAGTGCTGGCAGTATTGGCCTCCAGCTCGGCTTCGAGGACCTGACCCGCCACACCAATACGGTGCAAGCCTGGCTCGACAAAACGATAACCGCTGAACTGCCCGGCACCTACCCGCTGAGCGCTAGTCTTGCTGGTCAGTGTGGCCTCTACGCCGGTATCACTGAGGTTCATCACCCGCACAAAGGCGGAGTTGGCTGGAGCCACCGCATCGTACAAATCCGCGTTGGCATCCTGCGCCGAGGCAGTTCCAACGCCCAAGCACATATGCAGCGAGCAAAAAACAAAGAAAAACCGTGTTATAAACCTGTTCATAATCGACTCCCTGATCAGAATAATGTGGCGTTCTGCTTGCTGACATCTCGCACGGTCGTGCGCTGCGCCAACAAGGTACGTAACGGAAATTCCCAAACAACGGTGGTTAACACCGGGTCATTGAATGCGTCACTGGCGACAAACTCCTCCATCGCATGGAAGGGACCTTTCGCTTCCACGCTGACGCTCAACAGATCGCTTTGCAGAGCCTCTTTTAGAAAGCCAACAAAGTTCCAGTCATCTATTCGACTGTAACTTGTGCCCACCAGCATCAGGCTCTGACTCACTTCACCAAACAGCGCCTCCGCGGCGTTACCCCGCTGGCTATCCACGGTTTCATAAAGCGTGATGGTGACGGGTGCAAAGTATTGCGGTTGCAAGCCCGGATCAAAATTCAGGAAGTTGACCAGATCACCTTTCACCGCCTTGTCTCCGATCACGCTGCTTGCGTAATGCCTGCTGCCATGCAGCTCGGGATACTGTCGCGCGAACTCGACAGCCGCAAGACGGGCGCCTGCGGGGCTCCAGTGCGTATCGTTGCGCACATAGAGGTCCTGCTCCTCAGCGGCCTCCACAAAGGCAGCGCGCACATCGCTGAAAGCAATTTGCTGCTCCTTCAGCGCTGCGACAAACTCATCATGCAAGGTAAAAACCTCAGGCTCTGGCTGGTCCTGAAGGTAATCACGCTGAATATCCAGCTTCATCGGCACCGGCAATACAATCAGCCGCTTGCCCTTCGCGGCTAGTGAGTCGCGCACCTCAGCTATTTGCGCCAACTGATTGGCGACATTGGCGTCCAGGTCATTGGGGATCAGATACTCCTGATTGGAGAATAACCAGCCCTCACGACCAAACACTGCCCCACTGGAGCCTTCATGGAAAACCAGGTATTGCAGGTTCGCCCACTGCCGCACGGAAAAGTCGCGCAGAAAGAGCCCCTTGTCATAAAAGGTCTCAAACTGCCGCAGCAGCTTGCCATCGACAAACAAACCCACGCCATGCGGTTGGGTGCGCGCGAAGTTGAAGACCGCTGGCAGTGAGTAGATAAACATGCCTGCCAGCATCGCAATAAACACAATGCCGTTGACCTTACTGGCCGATCTCATCACAGGTAGCATGTTCACAGCTCCTAGAATTGAAAATACAGAAAGGGAGAAAAGGAATTGGCGGCCAGACGCGTCAGCGCCAGCGCAAAGCCCAACCACAACAGTAGAGCGCTGAGTCCCCCCACGTGCTGCATAAAGTACGGCTGTGTTTCGTTGGCGTAATAGCGCAGGTTGATTCGACCCGCAACAGCAATCCAGGCCAGACCTATCACCACAAAACACATCGACATGATGGACGCGCCGTACACATAGCCGGACAGGCTACCGACACCATTCATACCCAAAAGACCGGCATAGATATCCAGACTGTGGCGCAGGTCGCCGGTATAAAAGAGCGGCATACTGAGATTAAGCAGGAAGAAGGTGCGAGCATTGCGCCAGACGTTGTAAGGCGTCGTGATTTTGGTTGCGATACGCAGCCTGCGCTCGAGCACCATGCCGACGCCAAAGAACAAACCCCACAAGATGAAGGCGAAACTGGCACCGTGCCAGAAACCCGACAACAGCATGGTATAGATCAGCGCGACCATCGCCCCGGCGAAGCGCCTGCGTACCATGGGCAAATAAACATAATCACGTAAAAACTCCGCCAGCGTCATATGCCATCGCTGCCAGAACTCGGTGATACTTTGCGCCAGATAAGGTTGATTGAAATTCTCCGGGAAACGAAACCCCATCATCATTCCCAACCCAATCGCCATATCGCTATAACCGGAAAAATCAAAATAGAGCTGAATGATCGATACCAACAAGCCGAACCAGGCATCAAACATCTGTGGCGTGCTTTCCCCGACGAACAGCACATTCATCGATGCCATAGAGTCCGCAATCAATACCTTCTTGATAAACCCCAACATGAAACGACTGGCACCCAGCGAGAACAACTCCATGGAGTGAGTCCGTTCGCGCAACTGCTCCTCTACCAATTTGTAACGCACGATCGGGCCGGCAATCAGTTGCGGAAATAAAGCGATGTAGGCAGCAAAATCGATAAAACTGCGGGTTGGCTCAGCCTGCTTGCGATAGATATCAACGATGTAGCTGAGCGCCTGGAACACGTAGAAAGAAATACCCAGCGGGAGAATGATGTGTTCCAGCGTAAAGGTATTGATACCCAGCGGCTCCAGAACCCCGGTGATCACCTCCACACCAAAGTTGGCGTACTTGAAATAGCCCAGGGCAGCCAAGTCACCGACAACGCCCAAGGTTAGCCAACGAAAGGCAGTCTGCTTGCGCTCTACATCCAATGCGGCCTTGATGCGCAGGCCAAACCAGTAGTTCCAGTAGGTAATGGCGACGAACAACAACAGAAAGTCCGGACGCCACCACGAATAGAACAGATAGCTGCCCGACACAATGACCCAGGAGCGCCAGCGAGCGCCGACAGCGTAATACACCAGCAGAAATGCCGGTAGAAACAGAAATAGAAATACGTTTGAGCTAAATACCATGACGACAGCCCTGTCAGTAGCGCATCACGACGCTCAGCGTAAGCTGAAAGTCATCGTCAAGATTGCCCGTAGCGGGGCCGGCAAAAAAGTATCCGGCGCTGACCAGGGTATTCATATCAAACTGGCGGCCGGCATAGGCCAACGGAAAACTCTGCCAATAGAAGTTCACATCCACGACCTGGCCGAGCGAATGGCTGCTGGAGTCCTGCGCTTCGGTCGTACGAACGGGCAAAGAGGCATCACTGTTACGCAGACGCAAATCGCTAACGCGCATATCAACGGAACTGCGCGCAGTCGGTTGAGCGTCTACACCTATGCCGTAATACAGCAGGTTACGTATGTCCATACGCATGAAGGAGCTGACCAAGCGCGTGCTGTAGCTGGCATCATTGATCAACCGGTCAGACTGGATGCGGCTCAGATAAAAGCCATCGTCATCGTCCCCGGGCTTGTCAGTCAGGCCCGAGCGGATCACGATACGCGGCTGCCACGCGACGTCGTAGAAACGCCGGCCAAACTCGGTCAGCAGCGCCCAACCGCGCATATTCGTTTCGCTGATACCGCTACTGGCAACGTTATCTCGCTTACCGTGCAATGCAGCAAGCTCGACGTGGTAATCACTCAGCAGCAGCATGTCGAGATGCTCTGCACTGGCAAAGCCTCCGTAGCGCCAGCCAGTGAAATCACTGCCATCGTCGAGATCAACGTCGGAGTGATCTTTCTGATAGGTAAAACGCACACCGGCCCACTGATTTTCACGCCAGTTCCAGGCATATTCACCCAGGGCGTTGTGAAGCTTCTCGTCGCGAGGATCCAGCTCATTTACTTCGGTGTTGTAGTTATAGAACTTCTGCCCGTAAGCCAAAAAGCCCCTTGAGAAGCTATCTACGTAGTCAAATCGCACTGACTCAAACGTATCATCCCACCACAAGCCGTACTTGCCAGCGTAGCGTTGGCGTCCTACTGCGAGCGAAAATCGAGGATCATCGCCCAGCAGGTTGCGCCTAACGTAAAACTCGCGCAGTTCAGCGTTAAGCCCTTCGACGTTCTGCTGATCATCATTATTAAACCCGGTCGCATTGCTACTCGAGTCATAGGCCAGCCAGCCACGGGTAAACACTTCCCAGCGAGGCCAGCGCTGGTCGGGCGAATACCAGATAAATGTGGGCTCGTAACGCAAGCTGTAGAAGGTCTCACGATCGGCGCCTAGTAATGAGTCTTCCGGGCCATAGCCGGTCTGCAGCGTGAACTTGTTGCGCACTTCGTAGGTAACAATCTCTTCAGCGAACGGCAGATTGGCTGCTCCGACCTCTTCGTCAGCGACGCTCAGGCATGGCAAACAAAACGCGCAGCCACAAGCCCCCGCAATGGTGATTCCCTTCATATCGTCAACTCCTGGAGAATGTCAGCGCGAATACTCTCGGCTTTTGCTCGCTCATCGTCAGACAAATCAAAGTTCAACTCGCGCATCAGACTGCGTGCACGTTCCAGCCCCATGTCGTAGGCAACTCCAGCCAACGCATAGGCCTGAACAGGATCGCTACAGAACGCCGGTGCGGAGGCATACACCCGGGCCTGACGGAAGTAGGCCGAGGCAATGCCTTGGGCGGAAAGCTCTTGATAGATCTGCAGTGCTCGCTGCTGATCTGGCTCATCCAGCCCGCCCTTGTTGTAAAGGTCACCCAGCAGCTCCTTGCCGTCCGGATTACCCTGAGAAATCATCTGCTGAATGATCTGATGCGCCTGCTGCGGGTTCAGCGTGTCCCAGTTGGTCACCATCAATGCTTCCACCCGCAACGAAGGCGCACGTGAGGGTTCAAGCTCAGCTACTCGGTCGATCAACTGCATCGCCTCAGCACCGCTGTAGTCGTCCGGATAAGAGGTCATGAAATACAATCGCGTCGCCATTGCCGGCACCCAACTACGCGCCGCCGCATGGTCAACCCAACCCAGCGCGCGTTGGCGCAGCCCATCAGATGCCGCCGTTGCATCAGGCGGCATCGGTTCAAGCTCTGTACCTGCTGCTTTTGCGGCAGCGCGGCGCTGGCGCTCGGCCAGACGCTCATCAACGCGCAGTATCTCCGCGATGCGGTCCAGTACCATGCCCACCCGGTGCACAGCATCTGCCGACATTGCCTCCCGATGGAGTTCCAACTGCAAGGCAAATTGTGCAAACAGTTGATTTTGCTGCTCACCAAGAAAATGGTAATAACGTTCCGCAGCACGACCATCTACCATCACAGCTGCACGGTAGTGCTTATCGGCAAGCGGTCGATCTCCCAGGCTTTCGGCTAATACCGCCCGGTACAGCTGAAGATCACAGTCGAGCAGACAAGAGCGCTCATGCAAGCGCAACAGCTCCTCGGCCTCCTGCGGCGAAAACAACGAGGGGTAGATCAAAAACACGTCAAGCGCGCTCGCAAGCGTCTGCAAGTCGCGCTCATGCGGAAACTGCGTCAACGCTTGCTGGAATGCAGGACGATAATGGACTCGCCGCACAGTGTCGGTTTCCATCATGCGGGCCATTGAACCCAGCGCCCTGATTTCACCGCGCCCCTGGGCAAACGAACGCTGATACAACGCCAGCCTGTCCCGCTTTGAGGTACTGCTAGAGCCACCCAGCATATCGCCAAGCATACGCATGGCACGATAGTCACCACGTTCAACCAATGCTCGCAGATCGTCCTGTACATCCGCATTCGGGTTCTGGAACAGAGCGTAATCTATTTGCGCAAGGCTACGATCAGCCAAAGCATTTTGACTAAGTAGCAGCCCTGTCAGCAAAGCCAGAGGCAGGATCGCAGATGGAATAGGCATGGCCACTCCTAGCGCAGCTCATCAATGGCATCTAGCGTTGGCATACCCGGCAAGCCGAGATGGAATTGCACCCACACCGGTTTCTGGTAATCGGCTAGCGCCAGCGCTGTTTCCGGCTCAATGTCGAGTACGACCATCTGATCCTGATTCACAGATGCAGACAGAATCCGTCCATCAACAGTGGTATCCGTGCCATAGACCTGCAGACTAACCTTGCGCGTGCGGAAGAGTTTATCGAGCTGTTCATAGGGCACGCTGGCCGTTACGGTCATCGGCTGATCTTTTGGCAGCAGCTGCATCAACGGCTCACCTTTGTAGCCAAAACCATCAAGCCTGGCGCCGGAGTAATAGACAGTGCAGTCGCAAGGGCTGGAAATCACCGTTTCAATATTGGCCCGGCCCAGCAAGGCATCAACATCGCCCGGCGCCAAGTCCATCATCGCCGCAATATCCGCAGGCGAGCTCAAGCGCGTGCTTAGTTGGGTAGAGATACTGGCAACCGGCTGCCCGAGGCTCACCTCGGTTTGTCCTTCCGGCACCAGGTAGGTGACGTTACCGTTGTCCGGCATGTTGATCGCATAGGCACTAGTAGTGACTGACGCCTGTGCAGCAGGTATACGGAAAAACAGCGTATACGCCTTGAACAGTACATACAGCAGCGCGAGCACACCAAGCCCAAGGAAAATCAATGTCCCCAAACCCGCGCGCAGGCGCTGGCCAAAGGTACGTTCAAGCTGATACTTCTGCTTGCGCTCCTTGATGTAATTTTCCCGCTGCATCACATTGAACAAGCCGTTGATGTCGGCAATCTCGCCAGACATGTAGGACGAGATGATATAGCGCAGGATGTCGGCCTTTTGCGGGTCAAGATCGACAAACTGAGTACCCACGATGCCATCTTTTTGGGACAGCACTTTAACCTTGGCCTTGAAGTTCAAGTCAACGCGGCTTAGCCCTACGTTGATGGCCACATCATAAAGGCCACCGACCTCAAGGGGCTCAGCACAATTAAGTCCTAAACCGCCCAGCGAAATATCCTGCACATCACAAGCGATCGGCTCGCCCTTGCTGCCAAAGAGCTGCGCCTTGGCGGGGATTCGGGTACGAATGTGCTGACGCTCATCGATTGCCTCATGGACAACCTTGTCTGGAAGAACCGAAGTGCTCATATCCTATGGCCTTTTTTTCAGAGTTGAGATACATCCAAAAGAATCGAAATGACACCAAAGAAGATGGCGATGGATGACATCAGCATCGCTTTTGAAGTCCATTGGTTCAGCATTACATCGAAGTCCGCGCCGCCGCTCAGGGTGGTTTTCTGTCGCGTCCAGCTTTGTCGATCCATGTGGAACATTGAGTACACCTTCATCACCGACCCCACTATCTGGTTGTAATACAGAACAAACGGATACAGCGGGTCGACCGGATGCCGGGTGAAGAAAAACAGCACGGTCACCAAGGTGCGTGATAACAAAATCCAGAACAGATAAATCAGCAGGTATTCAATGCCGAATACCAGGCCAGCCACTACTGAACCTGACAGCCCCACCAGGCAGGTCCACATCGACACGCGCTGGTCATAGAGCACGTAGCTGGCAAACAGCCCCAGACGACGAAAACCCAGTTCTCGCGTAGCACGGAAATTTTGCCGCAGAGAGTTGCCGTACCAGCGATACATAAGCTGGCGGGTCGCGCGGAAGAAATTGCTATCCGGTGGATGCTCAACGGTCAGGGTGTGGCTGTCGGGCACGTAGTAGGTATCCCAGCCCGCACGCATAAGGCTGAACCAGGAAGACTTGTCATCGCCGGTGAGAAACTGAAAGCGCCCCAGCCGCCAATGATCAAGAAAATCAGCTTCAACATCCTTGATGAACTCGGGATCGGTCATCACCGATGCGCGGAAAAAGGAGAGACGTCCGGTCAAGGTCAGCACCCGACGTGACAGCGACATAGAGCACATATTGATATGCCGCTGGACGAAGCGCATGGTGTGCCATTCCTTCATCATGCGACTGCCTTCAACAGCGCAGAATTCGTTGGTGGTCACCCCGCCAACATTAGGCATGTAAGCGAACAACTTGGCCGCCCGATCAATACAGCCGGGCAACATAATGGTATCGCCGTCGACTACGCCAACCACTGCACCTTCAACCGGCATCCGCCGTGACAACGCACGGAACGCATGCGCCAGACCATCACGCTTGCCAGTGCCCCGCGCACGAATGATCACTAGGCGAATGTCATCACGCTCCAACACCACATCGCGCATGATCTGCTTGATGAAGTTTTCATCCGCCTTTTCAACGATTGAGGCAATAACCGTACTCGCCACCGGCAAACGCTGCAGCTCCTCAAACACCGAGCGATACACCTCGTAGGTCGTTTCCGTTGGAATGCGAAAACTGGTCACCACCATATACATGTGCGTCGGCAAAGCCGCATCGCCCATGCGCTCGACCGCACGCCTCACGCGCGGGAAACGCCAGTGCAGGAAGTACATACCTCGCATGTAATGCGTGAAGGCGTTGCTGTAGCGCCAGATCCCCAACAAACCAATAATAAAAATAAAATTCTTGTGCGCCGGATCCAGGTAACTCGGATCAACCATATTCGACGCCAGCGCAATCAGCGCCAGTAGAAAAACCCACCCGCACCAACTACGAATGCCCGGACTATGAAAACCGGGAGCTGCATACTCAGGCGCCTCAGCGGAGATTGCTCTGGACTCATCCATGTAAAAACGTGCTCCTTGGACTACTGGCTCATTGCCGGTGTGCGACCATAGACATCATCCAACCGCTCGATATCGTCTTCACCGAGATAGCTACCAGACTGCACTTCTATGATTTCCAAGGGGATTTTCCCGGGATTGGACAACCGGTGTACCGAGGCGATAGGGATGTAGGTTGACTGGTTTTCGGTCAGCAAAAAGGTCTTCTCATCACAGGTCACCTGAGCAGTACCGCGCACAACAACCCAGTGCTCAGCACGGTGGTGATGCTTCTGCAGTGACAGCCGCGCCCCAGGCTGAACAGTGATGTGCTTGACCTGAAAGCGCTCACCCAGATCGACCGAGTCATAGCTCCCCCATGGCCGAAACACTTGCACGTGGTTATTAACCTCGTCACGCTCATCCTGGGTCAACCGCCCTACCACATCCTTGATCTGTTGGGTCTTGTCGCGATGAGCAATCATCACCACGTCGCGCGTCTCAACCACCACCAGATCCTCAACACCAACCATGACAACCATTTTGCTGGTGGCGTGCACATAGTTGTTCTGCGCATCCTGTAACAGAGAGTCGCCCACAACCACATTGCCCTGCTCGTCCTTGTCCTGCACTTCCCACAACGCAGACCAGCTACCTACATCGGTCCAGCCCGCGCTCAAGGGAACCACACAGGTCGTTTCCGTTTTTTCCAGCACGGCATAATCAATCGAATCATCAGGACAGGAGGCAAACGCCTCGGCATTGATGTGAATGCGCCCTTCTTCGCAAAGGCTACGATCCAGGGCCAACCGGCTGGCTTCAAGAATATCCGGAGAATAGCGCTCCAACTCCTGCAGATAAGTGCTGCAGCGAAACAAGAACATACCGCTGTTCCAGCAATAGCCGCCGTCTTCTACGTAGGACTGAGCGGTCGCCAGGTCAGGCTTCTCGACAAAATGCTCTACCCGCATAGAGCCCGCAACAGGGCCACTGTCCGTAGCGCCCACCTTGATATAACCGTAACCAGTCTCAGGTTTATGCGCTGGCACACCGAAGAGCACCATGGAACCGTTTTCAGCGGCCTCGCGGGCGCGTTCCACCGCAATATTGAAAGCCGTTTCATCGGTAATCAAATGGTCCGCCGGCAATACCAACAGCAACTCGTCACGACCTTGCCCCATCAGGTGCATCGCCGCCAGAGCGACGGCAGGCGCCGTGTTGCGACCAAAAGGCTCGAGCATGATCTCCTGCGCGCGCACCTTGCTCTGGTTCAACTGATCATCAACAATGAACTTGTGTTCCTTGTTGCAAACGACAATAGGTGCCTCAATACCCGGCAACCTCAGACGCGCTAACGTCTGTTGAAACATAGTCTGCTCGCCCATCAAGGCGTGAAACTGCTTAGGGAACTGTTTGCGTGACAATGGCCATAGGCGTGTGCCGCTGCCACCCGACAAGATCAGTGGAACCATAGTATTCTCCCAGTACTTAATCAGTTACCCGTGTGCGCGCAGCCGCACTAGAACGTAAGAAATAGTCTTGTAACAAACGCTGAATGCCTGGGATCGACAGCAAATTACAATATTACGAAGCCCAGCCAGATAATGAGTTACCAGCAAATACCTTCAAGCCCAGACGCACTTGAAGTCTGCATAAAGCCAACCAGATCGATAACGTACTTATCTTTATTGGGATCATTAACCAAAGCGGCGAACTGCGGATCACCGTTGCCTAACACCAATACTTCGGAGTCGGCTATAAGTTGCTGCAAGTCGGTATGCAACAATGAGGAAACATGAGGGATTTTTGATTCTATGTATTCTTTATTGGCGCCAAATACACGAGCATATTCAACATTCTCGTCATATATGCGTAACTCGTAGCCTTTGCCAATCAACTTTTCAGCCAACTCTACCAGCGGACTCTCACGCAGGTCATCAGTACCTGCTTTGAAACTAAGCCCCAGCAGACCAATACGCCGCTTACCCTGGCTTGCTATCAAGTCGAAGGCGCGCTCTATCTGCTTGCTATTGCTGTCCATGATACCGGCGAGCATCGGATGTGGAACATCCAGTTGGCCAGCACGATAAGTCAAAGCGCGCACATCCTTAGGTAGACACGACCCGCCGAACGCAAAACCGGGCTTCATGTAGTACGCGGAAATATTCAGTTTGTGATCCTGACAGACGATATTCATTACTTCTCGTCCGTCCACACCGCAGGCCTTGGCGATAGAGCCAATCTCATTGGCAAAGGTCACTTTGGCCGCATGCCAGACGTTGCAGGTATATTTGATCATTTCCGCTACCGCAATAGTTCTGCGGAAGATAGGGGCGTCCAGCTCCTGGTACAGCGCTTCAAGCTCATCACCGGATGCTGTATCCAACTCACCAATCACCGTCATCGCCGGAAAATCGTAGTCCTTGATCGCCGTGCTCTCGCGCAGAAATTCCGGGTTAACCGCCACCCCAAAATCGACCCCCGCCTTCTTACCCGAGGTCTCTTCCAAAGCAGGGATTACAACGTTGGTGACGGTACCAGGCAAGACAGTACTGCGGATAACGACGGTATGGCGCTGTGACTTGTCGCGCAGAACCTGTCCTATCTCGCGACAAACTGCATCCATGTAGACCAGGTCCAGATCACCGTTTCGCTTACTCGGTGTCCCGACGCATACCATCGACAAAGTAGAGTTGAGTACTGCTTCCTGCACGTCGGTACTACCGCGCAAAAGACCCGCCTGAACACCCGCCTGCAACAATTCGCCCAGGCCGGGTTCTACAATCGGAGATTTACCTTGATTGATCAGATCGATCTTGGTCTGTGATACATCAACGCCGATAACGTTATGACCACGAGAAGAGAGACAGCCGGCGCAAACAGCACCGACATAACCCAAACCAAATATGCTGATTTGCATAGTAGTGCACTCCATAGCTCAAAAAGACGATACAAGTCGGTACTTGCCGCCCCCCAACTTCCGTGTTGGTTTTATTATGCAAACAGGGGTCTAAAGTGTTTTTAACGAGCCTGGGTGTTTGGCTCTTTCGTTGCGAAAAACAATGCCTTCAAATATTTCTTTATGCAAGCCAAATCACAGAAACAAGCATTGTTTTTATCTATGACTCGTTAAAACCGCTACAGCAATTTGGCGTCATAATTAAAGCGCTCGCTAAGTTTCTGAATTAATTAAAGTAAAAAATAGAACCAGCCTGAGATCCAGCCACCAAGAAAGTATGACCACGCGCACCTTATGAACCAAAAAAAAGCCCCGACCCATAGCGTCGGAGCTTTTTGTGACCATCGAGTCCGCAATGGTCAGGCTAACTACAAAATATGTTGGTCAACTAAGAGCCAATCAGGTCCCTCAATACGTAATGCAGAATGCCTCCCGCCTTGAAGTAATCAATCTCGTTACCGGTATCAATACGGCACAATACCTCGAACTTGACCTTATCGCCCTTGCTGGTGGTTGCCACCACCTTGAGGGTCTGGCCCGGCTTCAAATCGTCATCGATACCTTCAATGTCGATCAGCTCGTGACCATCCAGCCCCAGGTTAGCCACACTCTGCCCATCCTTGAACTGCAACGGCAGCACGCCCATGCCAACCAGGTTAGAGCGGTGAATACGCTCAAAGCTTTCTGCCAGTACAGCCTTGACGCCCAGCAGGTTGGTACCCTTGGCGGCCCAGTCGCGGCTGGAGCCAGTGCCGTACTCCTTACCCGCCAGCACGACCAATGGCGTGCCATCCTGCTGATACCGCATGGCCGCATCGTAGATCGACATCCGCTCGCCGCTCGGCACATGTATGGTCTCACCACCTTCTTCGCCGCCCAGCATGCGATTACGAATACGGATATTGGCAAAGGTGCCGCGCATCATTACTTCATGATTACCGCGCCGGGAGCCATACGAGTTGAAGTCCTCTGGCTTCACGCCAATGCTTTGCAGGTATTCACCCGCCGGGGAGCTGGCTTTGATGTTGCCTGCTGGCGAGATATGGTCAGTGGTAATGGAATCACCAAACACCGCCAGCACGCGCGCCTGATCGACGTTAACCAATGGCTTTAATGGCTGGTCAATCTCATCAAAGTACGGTGGATTCTTCACGTAGGTGGAATCACCCTGCCAGGCGTAGGTTTTACCTTCGCTGATCTTGATGGACTGCCAATGTTCGTCGCCGCTAAACACATCGGCGTAGCGCGAGCGGAACATGCCATCTTCAACCAGTGCCACTGCCTCGGCGATCTCAGCGTTGCTTGGCCAGATATCCTTGAGAAACACCGGCTTGTTGTCGGCATCCAGCCCCAGCGGCTCCTCGGTCAGATTCAGCCGTGTGTTACCGGCCAGTGCATAGGCTACAACCAGCGGCGGCGATGCCAACCAGTTGGCTTTCACCTGGGGATGCACGCGACCTTCAAAGTTGCGATTGCCCGAGAGCACGGCGGAAACCACCAGGTCGTTCTCGCTAACGGCGTGGGCGATCTCATCCGGTAATGGTCCCGAGTTACCAATACAGGTGGTGCAGCCATAACCCACCAGATTAAAGCCAAGCTGATCCAGATAATTAGTCAGCCCCGCTTTGTCCAAATAGTCAGTGACAACTTTAGAGCCCGGCGCCAATGATGACTTGACCCAGGGCTTGCGCATCAAGCCGCGCTCAATCGCCTTTTTGGCGACCAAACCGGCAGCCATCATGACACTGGGGTTGGAGGTATTGGTGCAGGAGGTAATCGCCGCGATCACCACCGCGCCGTGGCTCATCACGTACTCTTTGCCATCCACCATAATAGCGGCCTCGGCGTTTTGTGCGCCAACGGCGGTACCGCCACCGCCCTCACCTTCCAGACGCGCTTGTTCCTGGTCTGCCGGGGCTACCTGCAGCGCCAGCAGATCGTCAAAGGCGCTGGGAATATCCGGCAAGGCGACCCTATCCTGCGGCCGCTTGGGCCCGGCCAGACTGGCAACCACTTCGCCCATGTCCAGGTGCAGGCTATCAGTAAAGGCAGGCTCATCGCCCGCGTCACGCCATAAGCCCTGCGCCTTGCTGTAAGCCTCGACACGTGCGATCACCTCATCAGGGCGACCGCTCAGGCGCATGTAATTGAGTGTCTCTTCGTCAATCGGGAAGAAGCCGCAGGTCGCACCATACTCCGGTGCCATGTTGGCGATGGTGGCACGGTCAGCCAATGGCAAATCAGCCAGGCCATCACCATAAAATTCAACAAATTTACCGACCACACCTTTCTTGCGCAGCATCTGCGTGACCGTCAGAACCAGATCGGTCGCCGTCATACCCTCGGGTAATTTACCCGTCAACTTGAAGCCGATAACTTCAGGGATCAACATTGAAACTGGCTGGCCCAGCATGGCCGCCTCCGCCTCAATACCGCCGACGCCCCAACCCAGCACACCCAAACCATTAACCATGGTGGTGTGTGAGTCGGTACCAACCAGGGTGTCAGGGTAAGCCCATAGCTTTCCGTCAACCTCTGCCGCCCAAACACTCTGCGCCAGATACTCAAGGTTAACCTGGTGGCAAATACCGGTGCCCGGCGGCACCACACGGAAATTATCAAAAGCCGTTTGGCCCCAGCGCAAAAAGGCATAGCGCTCGCCGTTGCGCTGCATCTCAATCTCGACGTTCTCCTGGAAAGCATCATCGGTGGCGAAGTTATCAACCATGACCGAGTGATCGATCACCAAATCAACCGGTGAAAGTGGGTTGATTTGCTGCGGGTCGCCGCCAGCCTTGGCCACAGCGTCACGCATGGCAGCCAGATCGACCACGGCTGGCACCCCGGTAAAGTCCTGCATCAGAACGCGCGCTGGACGATATTGAATTTCGCGGTCAGAATGCCGAGCCTTGAGCCAATCCGCCATCGCCTGAATGTCGTCGTGGGTTACCGTTTCACCATCTTCATTACGCAGCAGATTTTCCAGCAATACCTTGAGTGATTTGGGAAGCTTATCGATCCCCTTCAATTGGTCTGCCGCTTTGCCAAGTGAATGAAAGTGGTATGTCTTGCCGCCGACATCCAGTGTGGAGTGCGTCTTCAAGCTATTGACTACAGACATTAAGATTTTCTCCTATCGGCCGATTAGCTAGCCATCGGCACTTGATTGACCATACTTCTCTGAAAGCTTAGTTACACTTTTAGCTATCGCAGTACCGAATTGCAGCTATCGTTAAGGGCACAGGGCCATTATTAGAACTAATTACGTTGTAAAGCGGTTTTCACCGTACTGATGAATATCGAAGCCTGCAACCGGCGATCAAACACCACCACGTGCAAGCTGTTAACAGAGCATAGACAACAAAATGGGTGAATTACTCCCACCCAGAGCATCCAAGGACGCTTACATGCGTAACAACCAACCTGTCACCCAGCGAGAGCGCACCTTCCCTGAAGAGCAGCGCCTGATCTCCACCACCAATCTCAAAGGCATCATCACCTACTGTAATGATGCTTTCGTCAACATCAGCGGCTTCGAGCGCGAAGAGCTGATCGGCAGCCCGCACAACCTGGTACGGCACCCGGACACCCCAGCTGCGGTCTTCGGCCATATGTGGGGAGACCTGAAAAAAGGTCAGGCCTGGATGGGGATCGTGAAGAATCGTTGCAAGAACGGCGATTACTATTGGGTTAATGCCTTTGTTACGCCTATTTATGAGCACGGCGACATTCAGGGCTTTGAATCAGTGCGGGTCAAGACAACCGCAGGCCAGGTGCAACGTGCGGAGGCACTCTACAAACGCCTGAACGCAGGAAAAAAAGCGGTTCCTGCCGATTGGTCAGGAATAATGTTGCATGTCATCCCTAGCGCCTTGATGCTGGCCATCGGCGCCGGGGCAGGTGCAGCGCTCGGTATGCCAGGGGCTGCCTTGGGGCTGGTGCTTGGCTTGCCCGCTGGCCTTGGCCTCAAAGCTCTACTGGACCAGCGCCTCAATCGCATTGTCGGCGCAGCAAGCAGCAGTATCACTGACCCTCTGCTCGCCCAAATGTATACGCCTTTCCAAGGCGCGCTCGGCCAGATCGAAATGGCCATTCACAGCCAGCAAGCTCGGCTGCAAACCTGTCTGACCCGGCTTGCCGATAGCGCAGAACAGTTAACGCGACAAGCTGGTGAGTCCAGCAAACTGGCCGGACAAAGTAGTGAAGGTCTCTCGCAACAACGCAACGAGACAGATCTGGTCGCCGCAGCCATCAACCAGATGGCCGCCGCCACCCAGGAAGTGTCGGGCAATGTACAAAGCACGGCCGGCGCAACACGCGAAGCCATTGACCTGGTAATGCATGGCAAGACCGTTGCCAGCACTGCACGGCAAGCAATTGAAAGCCTCTCAGCCTCCGTTAACGCCGCTTCTACTGTGGCCGACAAGCTGGCCTCTGACGCACGCGAAATAGGCACTGTCGTCGACGTAATTAAAGGCATCGCCGAACAGACCAACCTGCTGGCCCTGAACGCAGCGATTGAAGCGGCCCGAGCAGGCGAACAAGGCCGTGGGTTTGCCGTGGTCGCCGATGAAGTACGCGCACTGGCCAGCCGCACAGCGCAATCCACCGAGCAGATTCACTCGCTGATCGCCAACCTGCAACAGGCAGCCCAGGGCACCGTCGAAAGTATGCGCGCAGGCAACGAGCAAGCCGATCGCGGCGTTGCGCAGGTCATCGAAGCTGACGATGCACTGGAAGGCATCCGCCTGGCGGTCGAGCACATCAATGATATGGCCGGTCAAATCGCCAGCGCTGCAGAGGAACAAAGCAGTGTCGCAGAGGAGATCAACCGCAACGTCACCAATATCGCAAGCCTGGCTGACACCACCTCAAATGAAGCGCTGCGCAGCGCAGACCTCAGCAGCGAACTGGCCGCCACCGCGCAGCAGCAGGTTAACCTGGTTGAACGCTTTAATCGACGATAAAGCCAAACTGGCGCGCAATCCCGCGCCGGTAGTAATGACCAGCCGAAAGAAGAGCAGGCTCTACTGCTTTTCGTCAGATATAGAATGCTGATTGCCAGACAGACCGACCAAAGTCCTCAGCTTAATAGGTAGCCGGATTAAACAGGCGACAGCACCAGACCAAGGATATTCCCCCGCCCCCATGCAGCAATGATAAACTCGCAAACTTTGCACCTGTATCAAGGACATCGTTATGTGCGGAATTGTTGGCGCTATTGCTCATCGAGACATTACCCCCATCCTGCTTGAAGGTCTGCGCCGTCTGGAGTATCGAGGCTACGACTCCGCCGGTGTCGCCGTGCTTAATGGCAGCCAGCAGCTGCAGCGCGTGCGCGCGGTGGGCAAGGTAATCGAGCTGGAGAAGGCGCTCGCCGCCACACCAGCCGAAGGTCACATGGGTATCGCCCACACCCGCTGGGCCACCCACGGCAAACCCGCCGAGCATAACGCCCACCCGCACCTGTCCGCAGGACTTGCTGTGGTACATAACGGCATCATCGAAAATCACTCGCCACTGCGCAAAAAGCTGATCGAGCTAGGCTATGTATTCACCTCAGAAACGGATACCGAGGTAGTAGCCCACCTGCTAGCCCATCACTACCGCCAAAGCCAGGACATGCTGACCGCCTTCCGCGCCACCCTGGATGAAATCCACGGCGCCTATGCACTGGCCGTCATCCATGAAGCCGATCCCAATACCCTGTATTGCTCGCGCATGGGCAGCCCCCTGGTCATTGGCGAAGGCAGCGGCGAGCGGTATCTGGCATCCGATCCGCTCGCCCTGCTGCAGGTCACAGACCGCTTCCGCTATCTGGAAGAAGGCGACTACGCCCGTATCAGCCTGGACCAATGCGACGTGTGGGACCGCAACAAACAATTGGTCGAGCGGCCCATCACGCGTTACGAGCATGCCGCACATAGCCTGGACAAGGGCGAATACCGTCACTTCATGCTCAAGGAAATCTTCGAGCAGCCGCAAGCCATCCGCGATACGCTGGCTGGCACCCTGGGCGATGACCATGTGCTGACCGCCATACTCGGACCCGATGCAGAAACCCGTCTGAACGATATCGCCAACATTCATATTGTGGCCTGCGGCACCAGCTACCACGCAGGACTGGTCGCACGCTACTGGATCGAGGCACAGGCGGGCATTCCCTGCCAGGTCGAGGTCGCCAGCGAATACCGCTATCGCACGGTAGTGGTGCCCGCCAACACCCTGCTGATCACCATTTCGCAGTCCGGTGAGACCGCCGATACCCTGGCAGCCTTGCGCTATGCCAAAGACCAGGGCTACCTCGCTACCCTCGCCATCTGCAACGTAGCAGGCAGCTCACTGGTGCGCGAAGCCGACTGGCGTCTGCTGACGCACGCAGGGCCGGAAATTGGCGTTGCATCGACCAAAGCCTTCACTACCCAGTTGGTCGCCTTACTCTGGCTAACCACGGCCCTGGCCCAGGCACGCGGCCAACAGGAGTTTGTGGCGCGCAACGTTAATGCCCTGCGCGACCTGCCCGCTATGGTGGAGCAAGTACTGACGCTGGAGCCTGCCATTACCGCATTGGCACAGCGCTTTGCCAACAAGCATCACGCACTCTTCCTTGGCCGTGGTACCCACTACCCCATCGCGATGGAAGGGGCGCTCAAGCTGAAAGAGATTTCCTACATTCATGCTGAAGCCTACGCCGCTGGCGAGCTCAAGCACGGACCACTGGCATTAGTGGATGACGACATGCCAGTCGTCAGCGTCGCGCCCAGCGACAGCCTGCTGGAAAAACTCAAATCCAATCTCGAAGAAGTCCGGGCCCGTGGCGGACAGCTGATCAACTTTGCCTGCGAGACTATAGAGCCAGCCTCGGACGATAGCGTTGAAACCATCAGCCTGCCCTGGGTAGAAGAATGCGTATCGCCGATACTCTATACCTTGCCGCTGCAGCTTCTCAGCTACCATGTAGCGCTAGTAAAGGGCACGGACGTAGACAAACCACGTAACCTGGCCAAGTCGGTCACCGTTGAGTAACGCTAGCGCTCAGCAGAACCTGACTGTGGGATTTAAATAAAGTAGGTTACTTTTAAATATAGTTGGTAACTTGCAAATAAAGCTGGTAACTTAGCTCCGTATACTTTATGTGCAATGTCGGAGGTACGGAGCTTGACCAGCTTATCCCTTGACTCTCGTTCACTTAAATGGGTTAAACAAGGTCGCGGAAAGGGGTCAGGAAAAGACTACCAACCCTGGTTGACCGTCAGAGACCTGCCTTCTGCTGGACGATCTCACCGCATCTGGGGATTCCAGACTCAACGAACCCACCATCTGTTGTCAGACCTAGAGCTGGCGGCGTTCTTTCTGTTTGATTGGAATCCATCTGTCACTGATATCCGGGAGCAATACCCTCTCCGATTAGAGGATACCATTGAGCTTGCAGCGCAAGCGCGTATCCGTCATCCCGAAGTACGAGGACAAATTCAAGTCATGTCCACGGATTTTCTAGTGGACACTAATAAGCCTGAGCTTCCCAGAATGGCTATTCAGGTAAAAACCTCTTCAGATCTTTCTAATTCTAGAACCATCGAAAAGCTGGAGCTTGAACGGCGTTATTGGGCGTTAAAGGAAGTTCCATGGTATTTGCTGACAGAAAAACAAATTCCCAAGACCGTCACCAAAAATATTGCCTGGCTGTATCCTGCGCAATTAGTTCTGGATGGGATCGAAGATACTCTGAATATGGCTTCCCTTTACTTGGGCTTCTTTATAAATCATCCGACTTTACTGATTTCTCAAGTTTCGATGATGCTCGATCAAGCCTATTCACTCTCTCCAGGCGAGTCCCTGCAAAAGATACGTTCGCTGTTAGCCTTGAGGGTTTTCTTATTCGATATCAGAAAGCCTTGGTCAACGCTGGCTGTAGGGGAATTACAAGCATCTTCAGACATTGATTCATTGAGGAATTATTATGTTGCGAATCAATGATGTTGTGGCATTCGAAGAGGCTCGGTATCGAATTCTTGATGTCTCAGACATTCGATATACATGGATTAATGTTGATTCCGACAAAGCTTTCCCTGAACGGGTTTCCCTGGCAGAAGTGGAAGACTTCATTCTTTCTGAGACGTTAAAAAAAATTGATGACCCCTATTCCCATCTTGCCGCTCAGCTCCCGGAACACGGCTCAGTAGCACAGCAAATTCGGGACAAGCGTATGGCCGTTATTGAGCCTTTAATACACCAACCGGATATCTATTATCGCAGTAGTCGAGGCGCACTGGTTCAGCAGGTTGTGAATGAATCTGGAACAGCTAAAAAAACACTATATGCTTATCTTCGCCAATATTGGCAGCGAGGTTGCATGCCGAACGCGCTTTTGCCGGACTACGATAAATCAGGCGGGCGAGGAAAAAAACGCACAGCTTCAGGAAAAAAATTAGGGCGTCCGAGAAGTATAGCACCGGGTACCGGCGCCATTGTAGATACTGGCGTTGAACGCATGTTTCGTATTGTGCTTGATCGCCACTATCTGACGGAGAAGAATCATTCTCTACCCTATGCTCATCGACGCTTCGAGGACATGTTTGAAACGGCTCATCCCGATGTACCGAAAGAGAACTTCCCGACAGTTGCTCAACTACGTTATTTCTACGAGCGGGAATATGTCCGGCCTGAACGTATCCGGCTGAGAGCCAATAAAATTGAATATCAAAAGGACATCAGACCGTTACAAGGAACAGCCACAACTGGGGTTCACGGTCCTGGTGCACGGTACGAGATCGACGCGACTATTGCCGATATCTATCTGCTTTCCGCTGACAGACAAAAGATTATTGGCCGACCAACTTTGTACGTGGTTGTCGATGTCTATAGCAGATTGATTGCTGGTTTCTATGTGGGATTTGAAAACCCCTCCTATGTGACGGCTATGTTGGCACTGGTCAACGCCATGATCGATAAATCTCAGATATGCCAGTCTTTCGGTTATGACATCGAGCCAGAGGATTGGCCGTCGATTGGACTGCCGGACGCCATTTTGGCTGATCGCGGTGAGTTGCTGGGCCATCAAATTGAATATCTGGAGCAGGCCTTTGGTGTTCGGATTGAAAATACACCACCTTATCGTGGGGATGCGAAGGGTATCGTTGAGCGGCATTTTCGCACTATTCAAGCAGACTTCAAGCCGTTTGCACCAGGAGTGGTTGCTGGAACCACCATCAAAAAGCGCGGCGGGAAAGATTATCGGTTGGATGCAACACTTACATTGGACGAATTCACTAAAATAATTATCGGCTCTATCCTGCATCGCAACCAGAGTTCGGTATTGGTCAAGTATGACCGCGATCCGGATATGCCGGATACACTCGCACCTGTACCAATTAATATCTGGCAATGGGGTATTCAAAATCGTAGCGGACGGCTACGTAACACATCGGAGTCGGCGCTGAAGCTGGCATTGTTGCCTCGTCAAAAAGTAACGCTTTCCGATTACGGTATTCAATGCTTCGGTGCCTTTTATACCTGTAGGGAGCTGCTGGCGTCTGGCTGGCTCCATAGAACCGGGCAACAGCGACCTGGCCCCTTTATGGCGGCGTATGACCCCGCGGTAACCGACATCATTTATGTCTTCCCAGATGCAACAAAATCAGATTATTGGGAGTGCTCGCTAACAGACCGCTCAAGGGAATTTAGGGGCCGGTCGATGTGGGAGTTATGGGACAGCCAGCAGCAACAACGAAAATCAACAGCAGCAGCTAAATTGAAAGAGAGGGAAAGCAAAAGATCGCTGGAAAATGTGATTCAGGAAACCATCCAAAACGCGGAAAAGCTACGTCCTTCCTACTTTGGTGAATCAAAAACAGAAACTTTGGTTGGCATCAATCAAAACCGACGGGAAGCCCGTGAGCAGGAACGCCAGAAACGTCGAGCGGATAACAAGGCTACTGAGCCGAAACCCAAAGCAGATGTCAGGTATTTGACTGATCAGCCCGAAGATGGGGCTTTCCCAGATTTTCTGGATGACCTGTTTGGAGATGATGAATGACGCTACCCAAAGGCATGGTGCAGGCAATTTATAATGATACCGGGATAAGTCAGTACCAAGGAAACCCGCTCATTGAAGCTTTGCCGCCGATTCTGGACCGGCGTCAGCTAAAGGACGGGTTATCGGGTCAAATTACGTTTCGCCCAACCGACGTTTATCTTGATGGCCAGACCCGTATTCATGTCATATCTCAATTACTTGATAATTTTTTCCAGCCGCTATCCCGTCACATTGAACTGGAGTCAAAATTATCAGTCATGCTTCGACAAGGGTATGTTGGCAGAAATCTGGCGACAGGCGAACTGAATGCCCACATCCAGAATGGTTATGAGCGTGTCATGCAGGGGGATTTGGCTGTTTTCCGGTTCGAGCATGTGGAATCCACCGCTAAGAGTCTGGCTTTCATCGGTTGTTCTGGTTCAGGCAAGACAAGCTCATTGAACCGTATTCTGGCAACCTATCCCCAGTTGATATATCACGAAGCCTACAACTTCACACAGATCGTTTTCCTTAAAATTGACTGCCCGCATGACGGTTCGTTGAAAAGCCTGTGTCATAACTTCTTTCGGGAAATTGACGCGGTACTCGCCACGAATTACGTACGTCGCTACGTGGAAAAACGACATAGCGTAGAAACCTTGATTGCGGTAATGGCACACATTGCCAACACCCACGCAATTGGACTGTTAGTGATTGATGAAATCCAGCATCTGAGTGTTAAGAATTCAGGTGGTGCCGAGCGCATGCTCAATTTCTTTGTCACACTGGTTAATGAAATTTCGGTCCCGGTTGTCATGGTGGGGACACCAAAGGCCAGATCTGTCTTTGAACTGGATCTGCGGTCCGCTCGTCGTGGTGCAGGTTTTGGTTCAATACTATGGGAGCCTTTAAGCAAACCATCAGGCGAGCAGGAGGTATCCCGTACCGAGTGGGGAGCCTTCACTGGCCGTTTGTGGAAGTATCAATGGCTGACTAAAGCATCCCCTGAAGTGACCGATGAGATTAGATATACTTGGTACGAGCTTTCACAAGGCATTATGGATGTCGTCATCAAGTTGTTTGTTTTGTCACAGATCCGGGCTGTTGTCACCGGCATTGAGCGCATTACCCCCGCCTTGATGCGAAAGGTCTACCAGGATGAGCTAAAACCTATCCACCCCATGATTGATGCGTTACGGTCGGGTGATGTGACAAAAATTGCGCGTTACTCAGATCTGACTATCCCCGACGTGGATAGAAAAATACTGGAACTGAGCCACCTGCTGCGTTCCAACCAGGAAAGCATTGATACCGTAGTCAAGTATGGGGGTAATGAACAAGCTGTTCGTTTGCATAATATGCTGGTTGATATGGGGTATGCCTCTGAGCTGCTTGAACCTCTGATCAACAGAGCTTTTGAGGATCATCCAGGCCTTGTGATGAAGGATCTTATGCCGCTGATCCTCTCTTGGTATCAGAGTGCAGAGATAGAAAAGCCAGCGTCATCCACCCCCAAACTTAAGGCGATGAAGAAAGCTGACTGGCATACCCTGGATTCAGAAGACTTGCGCTTTCTATTCTCTCAGTCCGCCAATGAGGAAACCTTCCAGGAATCACTTGGCTGCAACGGCTTGCTTTTTGATGCCCAAGACTGGGTTAATTCCTTTGGGTGATGGCCGTGTTGAATTTTCCTATACCTTACACAGAGGAGTTGATGTATAGCGCCGTGGCAAGAGCGGGTGTCCGGCAAGGGCTGACCAGCCCAAAGCAACTGTTGGATGAGGTCTTCGAATCTCGCAGTATTATCGCAACGATAGACTTACCTAACCATATTGCAACGCTCTCTCGCTGGCTTCCAGAGGAGTTCACACCCGAAAGATTGATCTACAGCCATACTTTATTTCCGCTTTACGCACCTTTTGTTCCAGAGGCTCGACGGCTTCAGTGCATGAATTGGTTGTACCAGGGTACTCAGGGTGCCGCTCATCTGGCATTAGGAGTTTCCGCCTCTCGCATTAAATCCCCGCGTTTTGTCAGGTACTGCCCCGGTTGCATAGCCGCTCAACGTGAACAATTTGGTGAGTATTTTTGGCGACGAGAATGGCAGGTTGCCGGAGTGGAATCGTGCCCCGAACACGGTGTGTTGATGGATACGCGGATTGCTCGCCCCCTGATTGAACGTCATCGCTTTATCGCTGCTGCACCTGAACACTGTCATGTGACTAAACAGCAAAAGGGAATGGGAGTATCTGATTGGATAACCACTCAGGTGCGACGGTTGTTAGTTCGGCCGGCGCAAGCGTCCCCCAGTTTTGAGCAATGGACAGGGTATTATCGCAGCCTTGCTTATCGACTGGGTTTTTATCGGGGAAAAGCCCAAGTTGACCACTCGGTGATAAAAAATAAGGTATTAAAGGTGTGGCCTGCCGCTTGGTTAATCCGAAACCGTCTGATGCCTCCCAGTTCCGATATTGATGACTCAGACTGGCTGAAAGCAATCTTCCGCAAGCATCGAAAAAGTTTCAATTATCTTCAGCATATTGTTGTTCATCAGGCATTGCTGGATAACCAATGGCAGATAGACGATGTGCTTGATGAAGTTAGCCGGAAACCAACACGTAAAACGCCACAACAAGTTAAGGTTGTGATGCAACAGTCGAGCAGTCAAACGCCAGATCAGGAAGCTTGGCTCGAATTGTTGTCATCTTGTCAACCCCTTCAAGCCAGAAAAAAATCACCAGACTTGTATGCCAGGCTCTATCGGAATCATCGCGACTGGCTGTTGGACGTTAACCATCGTTATGCACAAGACAAGGCAAACCATAACGTACCACGTATTGATTGGGACAAACGGGATCGGGAATATCTGCAAGCACTTCGACAACTGGTTACGTTTTTGAATGCAAATAAACAAGGGCCCAGGCGCTCAAGAACCTACTACCTTAAGTTGCTTGGCAATCTCTCAACCCTTGAGAAAAACCTCCATCAAATGCCATGTACATCGGCATTTTTGGTGGCTAATTCGGAAAGCGTTCCCCAGTACCAGATCCGACGCTTGCAAAATGCCTATGACGATTTACGGGTTCTCTTTGACTCGCCGCCAAGGTGGCGATTGTTGCGAAACGCCGGATTGAGTGAAGAACGAATGATGGAGCCTGCCAGGCAGTATTTGGAAAATTTAGTGGATACGGAACATGAAGTTCAAAGGTGTAGAAAATAACAGTGTTATCCGGGAGATTGGCTCTTTATTTCGCCGCCATGATGGCCCTGATTGGCACATTAATGTCAAACTGGCACCAGGCCAAAAGAAACAATATTTTGGTGTCTCTCAAATTCCGGTCTTAGCAAGACGCAGGGTGGTCAATGCAAGCGAACAACCACGCCCTGCCGGATTCCAGTCCCGTATTGTGATAGAAAATACTCGTCATTGGCGTACTGAACCTATCGAAGCCTGTCCAATTCCGGTGGTAAATCGGCAGGATGATGGACAGCAATGGTGCTTTAATTTTGAATTTGGTGGAACGCAGTATTATCTTCCTCAGCTCGAATTAGCGCGAGTGCTGTTCTTCCACCACGCCTATATAACGCGTTTAGCTTTGATCCCCAACGGACTCTCTCAGGAGTTTGATGTCCAGCGCTTAGATAAGTTGAGCAAGGCGCTCGTCAATATTCTGCCAACCTGCACTCTGCCGCTGTACGTCAGAGGTGACTATGCATTAAGACGGTTGTTAGCCTGGATATTGCTGGATGAGGAAGCTAAGCTGTCTTTTGAAAGTGTTGCCCGCTACCAACTTCAAAACGGTTATGACACAGACAAGTACCGTCTGTGGCGTTTTCAATTTGAACCACCACCGCTCGCAGGTGTTGAGCTGACACTTCGTGGTCATTACGATCAGGAACGAAAAGCGTTTTTTGTGTATGAGATTTATGGTGTTTCTAATCTAACCTGTGATTGTCCCGCCTATGTCGATTTTGTCGATCCCCGATTCGCTGAGAGGCGAGCAGGCCAGGGGTATGCTGTTCGACCGGGCCCGCAATCCGGCCCAGAATTGGAAATTGATGACGAACAAGAGCCAGATACTGATCAAACAGAAATCCGGATTGAAACGCCAGCCGTCGCATTTGAGTTTGCTAATCCTATTCGGACAACTCGCATAGGTAAGAGAAAAGGACAGACTGTCTGTTTGGGCCAGGAGGGCGACTCGTCAGACTCTCCAGAAAATACTGGCTTTGAAGTAAGTACGGATGAGGCCAGTACTCACGGTACATTACCTTCAGCAGATTATGATGGCATGGAAGACAAGAGCGACGACGCACATCTCTATGCGGATAAATTTGAAGCTTTTAACGCTATGGTGCTGCAATTGGTTGGCATGTCGGGTTACCGCCACATCCACAGGGAAATCCGAAAGCTTCCCACTATTGATGGTTACTCCAAACACTTGCTTGCAGATGGTAACCCACGTTGTCTGGCTTTTCATCGAATTGAAAAGGATGGTCAAGAGTACGCATTGATAGAAGTGGATACTTCCGATAATAAGAACAGACTATCGACACTCCTGTTGAAGCCGCATGTCCAATTTGATTGGGAACGCACTCTTCGAGAGTTGGAAATCAGGTTATTAAAAAAATCACTGGCATGGCCTACAACACTAATCAAAAAGCTCTTTAGTGATAGATATAAGCGTGTGCCTCATCCAAAATCATCATCTGAAAATAAAGGATTCCTTGAAAATGAGTCAATTAAACATTGGGCTGAGCGAGTTTATAAGGAGATTAGATTATCGTAACATAACTGTTTTAACAATATAGCAATCGAGAAGCTTATTATCCTGGACTATGATAGCTACTCAAGGCAAAGCTCTTTACTTGAGCTGAGCGAAATCCCATCCGTTGTTCTGTTTGGCTTGGCATTTAATTGAATAAAAAGGAAATTTTTAAAACACATTTTATTGCGACAATACAGTTTGATTCCGCCCTTTTTTCTTTGCCTCATAAAGTGCGTTATCTGCTTTCTTGATAAACATCTCCATAACAATTTCAGTTGTATACCTACTGCTTCTACTTTCTGGCAAGGATGATACACCCAAGCTGATAGTCCACTTTACAATTTCTCCGGCATCACCAGTCACAGATATATCCTCGACGTGCTTTCGAATCCGCTCTGCAAGATTTTTCGCATCAGTTATGTTGGTGTCCGGTAAAATAACGGCGAATTCTTCTCCACCAAGCCTGGCAACTAGGTCAATTTCTCTTGATTGGTTTACGCATAAGTCCGCGAGCGCACAAATAACGCGATCTCCTGTAGGATGGCCGAAAGTATCATTGATGCGTTTAAAATGGTCTATATCAAGTAAGATAAGGGCGCAATCACTGCTTGAGCGAGCACTTCGGCTTGCTTCTGATTTTAGTTTACTATCAAAGTAACGCCGGTTTGCGACACCCGTTAACGGATCTGTTTGAGAGGATTTCTCTAAGGCGAGTAGAAGGTTGTAACGATGATAATAACTCCATGAAAAGACGAGCATAATGAATAAAGCTGAAACGCTCGATTGCACTGAGATCTGGAAATAAACGTTTTGTATCAGCTCATCTAGCACGCCATGGTTTTCGGATAGAACAACAAAGGAAAAAGCAACAGTAAGAAAAAAAATCTGAATGTAGATTGAGAAGCCGATGAGAACAAAAAAGATAAAAAATGGATAGAGTGCAAAATTACTCACTGTTGTCACTAAGTCTTCGCCAGTATGCTCTATTATTCTTATACCGAGATACGCAGAAAAAACCAGCGTTATTAAAATTGTTGCCGTAGCTAATTTCAAACAGCTCGATTTTAAAATAATCCAGGCAGGTATAACTAATAGAAGAAAGTAAAGTCTCAGCTGAAATAACTCACTTTTTATTTCAGGATGTGATTTGTAGTCAAAAATACCTTCGGCAAGCCCCAAAGGAATGAGTATCAGTAAAATCGCAGCTGTATATAACCGATGATCGTTAAATTTTTTGTTTAAATAATCACTACTAAGTTCAAGCTTGCTCAACTGTATTATGGCGGTCAAAGCACTCTCATTTTTATGGAACATCATTTATATCCATACTTCAGTGAGGGGGGCGTTCGTGATATGTGTGTTCATTTTGATTTAACAGCTTTTACTAGCCTGTGCTAACAGTGTAGCCGATATAGTTGAGATAGGTATGGGGATGTGCCTTAATTTGGCGAGGAGTGAAGTTACCCATTATGAGCTTTGGTAACTTTTAAGTAACGGTAGCCAGCCTTGGAGCTGGCTACCAGAAAAGCTTTTGTTTTGTGCCATTACATAAAGGGAAGCTGTTTTTCTTCTCCTATTTGAGTGATCCCCAATGACGCCAAAAATCCAAATAGTAACGAACAGACCAGCAGTGACAAGGTAAACCAAAACATAACAACCTTTCTGTTAGCCCCCATGGCAATTGCAAATGCACCAGCGGCATGGATACCAATCAAAAATGGTCCCAGAAAAGCCAAGCCTGGAACACCAAATTTTTCCATAATTACATGTTTACGATCCGTTATGTCGTGGGCAACTTGCTCAGTTTCGGGCTTATTTCGCCAGCGCTTCATAAATAACTTAACTTTTTCACTGGCATAAATTATGGGTAACAGCGAAAGCAAATTTCCGAAAAAGCCTGCAAGTGCAGCCGGAAACCATGGTAACCCAGCAATAACACCCAATGGGACGGCAATCCAAACTTCGAGCACCGGAATCGCCGCCCCCACAAAGACACTGATATAGAGTAATAAATCATTCATTTAGATCGCCCTTGCTGCTTTTTTTGTGAAGAACAAAACATATAAGCTTGGCACAACGATAAAGGATGCAATGGTGCCTGAAATAAGGCCGCCCATTATCACAACGTTAAACGAGCGCCATAGCGGATCATTGGCGATAAGCAAAGGAAGCAGCCCTAATATAGTGGTTATTTGTGTCAACATAATAGGGCGAAACCGTTGCATTAAAGCCGATTTGAGTGATTCAAGCTCAGATTTTCCTGCGTCTTTCTCGATATCAATTTGTTCGATAATTAGCATAGCATTCGACACAATAATGCCTATTAGGGCGAATATCGCTAAATTTGCCATAAAATCGAAAGGCAGCCTGAAAATGATCAGTGCTAGAAGTAATCCAATGGCACAGAATGGGATGCTTAGCACGATAATTGCCACTTTACGAAACGAGTTGTACTTGTGGATGAACAAAATGATCATCATAAGCACACAAAGTGGCAGGAAAGCAAAAATAGCTTCTGCGGTTACCTCACTCTCTTCAATCTCTCCGCCAAACTCGATTTGCACTTTGCCAGTATTGCGAACTTGCTCCAACGTTTCTGCGATGTTGGAAACCAACTCTTTAGAGGTCATCGCCGGATTAAGCGCTGTCACTGTCAGGGTTGGCCGTAAGTTTCTTTTCTTCACAATCGACGGATGAAACTCAGTATCAACGCGAGCTATTTCTGATAAATACACTGTTTTGTCAGATGATTGGGAAAAAATCTGAATATTATTTAATTGCGACAGTGTCGCGTTATCTGTTGGCATTGCCAGCATAATAGGCAGAAAGAATTCTCCTTCCCGAAGCTCAGATGTACTCTCTCCGAGAGTATTTTTCCTAAGAGCGGAAAAAATGTCTTCTCGTGTGACTCCGGCATAGCTTGCTGCGGCTTGGTCTACATTTACCACTAAGCTGGGGATAGGTTGTTCCCAGTCCTGTTTGATGTTAATCGTCCCATGTACGTTGCTAAGCGCCTCTTGAATCGTTGCAGCAGCCTGTAATAAATCACTATGGTTGTTGCCGATGATTCTAACGGCTGCTTCGCCTGGAGGCGTGGAGCCCATGAAAAACGGGTTGATCCCGAGCTTGGCATAGGGGAAAACGGGGGGCATCTCAGCCCTAAGTTGGCTTACAAAGGCCGCAACATTGGTTTCTTTACTAAGATTGACAACAAAGTAAGCGGTATGCGGAGCCGGATCTGGCGGATTCAGGCCCAGGATAAAGCGTGGTCCTCCTTCACTAACATACGCAGTAGCGCCTGTAATCTGCGGAAAACGTTGTTCCTCTGCAAGCCATCGCGTCATTTCTTGTGCAACTTCAGCTGTGCGGTTTGCAGGCGTGCCCGCTGGGAGCTCAAGGGATATTTGCATTTGTGAGCGCTCAGACGGTGGAAAGAATGCCTCAGGAATAGTCGCAGATAAAAATAACGATAGGATAAGGCTTGCTGTCGCACCTGCTAAAAATGCTTTTGGCCAGCTGATGACTTTGTCCCAAAAGCGAGACATGATCAACATTAAGCGCGAGAGCTTACTTTGCTCAGATGTGTTTTTCCCTTTCCTGATAGACCACTGCGCCAAAATCGGCACCAGCATAATGGCAACAAACCAGGAAATGATCAGCATTACGCCAATGACGATGGTTAGCGTCTGCATATAAATCGCAGTGATATTATCGGTGAACATAGGTGGGGCGAATGCCAGGATAACCGTTAGGCTAGCAATCAGCATTGGCGTACCCAGTGTCTTTCCGGCGTGTAAGGCTGCTGATTTCCCAGACTCACCTTGATTAATACGTTTTGAGATATCCTCAACAATCACCATCGGGTTATCAACCAAGATCCCAAGTGCAATGATAAACGAGGCGATACTAACCTCATTAAGCTCAACACCAAGCACACGTAAAACGACTAACGTCATAATGCCTGTAATGGGGACAGCAAGTCCCACCAGTGAACCCGCACGTATTCCTAGCGCAATGACTGTTACGGCTGTAACCACCAAAATGGTTTGTAACAGCGTTGATATCATTGATGATATCACTCGGCTTACGACTTCACCCTGGTCGGTAATGATTTTCAATTGAAAGCCAGCGGGTAAATCGTATTCCCACTGCGCTATTTGTGTGCGAAGGCGATCATTGAAATCGACCATGTTAACGCCTGGTGTCATATAACCTGCAACAACAATAGCCTGCCCCCCATTTAGATAGGCGGCGGTATTAAGCGGTTGTGCCGTTGACCTTATTACATCAGCTAGCGTGTCAAGTGGTAACTGGCTGCCGTCTTGCAGCACAATAGGGATCGCTTTAATATCCTCGATAGAGTTATAGCCGCCTCTGACATAAATACGACTCTCCTGGTCGCTAAAATTCACTCTGGCAATATCATCAAGCGAATTGTTTTTATGCAATTGCAGGTAGATATCATTTGGCTTGATCGAAAATTTGGACGCAGCAAAAGGCTTTAGATTGATAGTCACTTGCTCCTCGGTGACACCATGCAAGGTGACTTTATCCATACCAGGAATATCGTAAAGAAAATCCCGCAGCTCACTGGCTTTATTTCTAAGTTGCTCAAACGTGTGATTGGGGGCACTAATTGCAACAGTCATCACGGCAACGGCGTCATAACTATCGTTAACAAAAGGCCCAGACACACCATCGGGAAGTGAGTTTTGCACATCCTGCATTTTCGCTCTGGCTCTGAGCCATGATTGCGCGTAATCTGGTGTTCCGTCCTTAATCTCCAAAGAGATATGGATCTCTCCGGCACGAATAGACGTCGTGATATTTTTAGTTTCTTCCAGTTCACGCAAAGCACGTTCAACCGGGCGCGCCAATAGCGATTCCGTTTGATAAATATCTAAGCCAGGGTGATAGGCGGTAATCACAGTGACATTTAGCGGTAGTGTGGGCTCTTCCTGAGATGGGTAACTCGGGTATAACGCCAACCCTATGCTCGTAAGCATAAAAAACAGAAAGAGCACTAAACGGCTGTTAGCAAGTGAGAAGCCTGTAATGGACATTAACGCGTCTCCCCTAAAACACGAACCTGTTGCCCGTCACTGATAAAGGCCGCTCCGGCTGCTACGTATCTCTCTCCGAGTTTCAACTCAGCATTAATAATGTAGCCTGTAGGTTGAATATCGATAATTTGTACAGGTTTTTTACTAACGGTATTGGACTCACCGTTAAAAGAGTATAAGAAAGCACTGTTACTTGTTGCTTCAACATAAACTGCGCCGTGAGGAACCAAGAGAACGTTTTCGCTATTCTTCAGTCGATAGTTCACTGCGACCACGATACCTGGCGGTAAAAAATTGCCCTCTGGCACTTGTATACGCAGTTTAACCGGCAAGCTTAAACCATTACTTGCTCGCTCTGCGATGTGGGACACCTCAGCCTCAAAAGACTTCCCTTGATGACTAATACTGATGACCTGTTCATTTGTAGAACGTAGAGCATTTGCCAAAGATACAGGGATTGATGATTCAACAATAAGTTGGGCTGAACTGTCGAAAGTAAAAATGACCTGATTCTGAGCGACCTCTTCAAAGGGTTCAACTTGCCTGGTAGAGACAACACCATCATAAGGGGCTTTTATTACTGCTTGAGAGAGTTCTCTTTCTGTGAGTCTGACTCTACTTTGTGCTTCACGCACAGAGGCTTGAGCGGTTAAAAAAAGCGTTCTAGCAGCGTCTAGATCTTGCTGTGAAACTGCATTATTTGATTTGAGGCGATTAAGCCGTTCAAAGTTTGCTTGGTGCTCTTCAAGCGCGATCTGCGCTTTTGAGGCTTCAGAACGGGCGTTATCGACCGCGAGTTGATAAGGCTCAAGATCCAGTGTCGCCATGATATCGCCCGCTTTTAACCGGCTACCAATATCTACCAGCACCTTTTGCACTTTGCCAGGAACGCCAAATGAGAGCTGCGCTCTGCTCTCTGTTTGTGTTATTCCAGAAAAGCGAGATTCTTGGTAATGCGCGTTTGCACCTACTTCATTGAGCGTAACCACTCGAATGTTCTGCTCAGTGGGCTCAGGTATACTTTCACTGCTGCAACCCTGGAATAGGACAAGCAGGCTAACCAATGCATACTTGCTGAATTTCTTTAATAATATAACTGATCGTTCGAGTATATAAAGTGGCGAATTCATATCAAACCCTCTTGAGGTATGGCTTAAATATTAATTACTTTTTTGGTGTAAGAAGGGTCTGAACAAGCTGACGTAAAAGCTCCCGCGAATACTCGATATCCGCAGTCGCTATCTGGCAGGACAAACCATCAATGTAGGCAAAGATATAGTGGGTTATCTGCTCGGGTGTGAGCAAATAACTTGCCTCATCTTTATCCTGTAATTTCTTGATCATGGCACAACAGGTGTCAAAGAGCTCTTGACCTGAATCCTGTACCGCTTTCTTAATTTCTGGGTTTCTGGATGACTCTGCGAGGATCTCCAGATACATAATAGTTCCTGTTTTATCGCCTGTGAGATAGGCCTCTTGCTCCAAAGCATCCATAAAATCACTAGCGCTTTCAATTCTTCTCAAGGCATCGAGATCTCTTGAAGAATAGCGTTTGGCGATTTCCAGAATGAGTTCATTTTTTGAGGAAAAGTATTGATAGAGGCTTGCCTGGCTGACTTTTGCAACACGAGAAATCTCCGCCATGCCAGCGCCATGAAAGCCTTTTTTAACAAAGCATTGCACGGCACCATCAAGAATGGCCTCGATTTTAGCCTCTCGAGCTGCATAATTAACTGGACGACCTAAATTAGACATAAAAGCACCACTTACTTTAGTGAGTGGTCAATCATATAAATGGCGGTGATTCTTGTCAACTGATATCGGGTGACGTAGAAGTGGATTTTTCTGAATGTTACTATCTTTATTATTTTTATAAAAATAGCTTTAGGGTTTTACGGGCAATTTGTTACCAACTTTATTAATTTACAAAGACTATTATCTTATTGATTAATAGGCTTCGGAGAGCAGTAAGTTTCTAACTTTATTTGATTACCACACTGACAAAAGTCAGACAGACAAAGGCAGAGAACTGATGGATACCAACAAGACCATCCTGGTAACCGGCGGTGCCGGCTATATCGGCTCACACACCTGCATAAAACTGCTGGAAGCGGGTTACGCCGTGGTGGTGCTGGACAACTTCAGCAATAGCTCACCTGAAGCGCTGCGCAGGGTCGAAGACATTACCGGCAAAACCACTACTCTGGTTCAAGGTGACATCAACGACCTGCCACTGCTCAACCAGCTGTTTAGTGACAATGCCATTGACGCGGTCATTCACTTTGCAGGGTTAAAAGCCGTCGGCGAGTCTGTGGCCGAGCCCTTGCGGTATTACCACAACAACGTCACCGGGACCCTCACCCTGTGCCGGGCCATGCAAGCAGCCGATATTAATAAACTGGTTTTCAGTTCGTCTGCCACGGTATACGGCGATCCCGCCTCGTTGCCCATTAGCGAAAGTTTTCCTACCAGCGCGACCAACCCTTATGGCCGCTCTAAACTGATCATTGAAGAGATTCTGCGCGACCTGCACCACAGTGCCCCACATTGGGACATTGCCCTGCTGCGCTACTTCAACCCGGTGGGCGCTCACCCCAGCGGGCGCATCGGTGAAGATCCGGCAGACATTCCAAATAACCTGCTGCCCTATATTGCCCAGGTAGCGGTGGGTCGGCGTGAGTATCTGAGTGTGTTTGGTGGTGACTACGACACTATCGACGGCACCGGTGTACGCGACTATATCCATGTTATGGACCTGGCAGACGGCCACGTTCGCGCCCTCGAATGGCTGGAGCGCGAGCAGGGTATCCAGGCCTTCAACCTGGGGACCGGAACGGGCTACTCGGTTCTGCAAATGCTCAAAGCCTTTGAGCAAGCCTGCGGCAAGGAGCTGCCCTACAAACTGGTAGAAAGACGTGCCGGAGACGTAGCAAGTTGTTATGCCGACCCGGCAATGGCCGCAGAGGTACTGGGCTGGTCAGCCGAACTCGGTCTTGAAGCCATGTGTGCCGACGCCTGGCGCTGGCAGCAGCAGAACCCCGATGGCTACCGTTAAACGCGCCTGAAAGCCGAAAGCGCGCGCCAGCAAACGCAAAAAGGCCACGACATGTCGTGGCCTTTTGTTTGCTCAATGCAGAGCGCTATCATCTTAACTATTGGCAAAATGCTCCAGCGCTGGGCCAGCCAAACGATAACCAATCCATTCATCCTGCGGTTTTGCGCCAATGGATTGATAAAAGTTGATCGCGGGCTCATTCCAATCAAGCACACTCCACTCAAAACGCCCACATTGCTTGGCTACCGCGATCTTCGCCAAGTGCTTTAATAGCGCCTTGCCCGCTCCCACACCTCTGTACTCAGGAGAAACGTATAAATCTTCAAGGTAGAGGCCGTGCTTACCAAGCCATGTTGAGTAATTGAAAAAGTAAACGGCAAAACCGATAGGCTGGTTATTGCTGCTACAAATCACCGCATGCGTCGTTGAGCCTTGAGCAAACAGCGATTTTTTTATATCGGCCTCAGTCGCAATGACTTCATGCTCAGCTTTTTCATAAATAGCAAGTTCTGTCACAAACCGCAGAATCAACGCCGAATCATCAATCGTTGCTTCTCTAATATCAATATCTGACACCTGATACCCCAATTGACAGTGACTACAAATGCAGCCGATTAACCCTGGCGCTGCTCATACAGCAAATCGACAATGCCATTAGCCGGCTGATACCCCTGCACAGTGCTGAGCAGGAGTTGACGCACCTCGTCGTAGGCATCGGCATGAACCGCCTTGTCCATCGCGTCCAGTACAGCAAGCAGCTCACTCCAGGCCACAAAATCCTCATTAGCACGATGGATCTTGGGATGCACAGTCGCGGACGGGTTATCTCCCAGCAATAGCTCCTCATAGAGCTTTTCGCCTGGACGAAGCCCAGTGTAAGTCATCGCAATGTCGCCGTTGGGATTGATCTCATCACGAATACTCATACCCGACAACATCACCATCTTGCGGGCCAGTTCAACAATAGCCACCGGCTCACCCATATCCAGCACAAAGACGTCGCCGCCCTGCCCCAAGGAGCCTGCCTGCACCACCAGCTGGGCGGCCTCGGGAATGGTCATGAAGTAGCGCGTGATATCAGGATGGGTAATGGTAATCGGCCCACCGCGCGCAATCTGCGAACGAAACAGCGGAATCACCGAACCCGATGAACCCAGCACATTGCCAAAGCGCACCATGGTAAACCGCGTACGATTAACCGAGCGAACACAGCTCTCATCGCCCCACAAATTCGGCGCCTGTTCAGCGCTCAACGCTTGCAACGCCATCTCCGCCAAGCGCTTGGTTGCCCCCATCACATTGGTCGGCCGAACCGCTTTGTCAGTCGAGATCAACACGCAATTCTGCACCTGGCAGCGGATCGCTGCCTGCGCCACTTTAAGCGTGCCAAACACATTATTCATGATGCCTTCAGCTACATTGTGCTCCACCATAGGCACGTGCTTGTAAGCCGCCGCGTGGTACACGGTGTTAACGTCCCAGGCTGACATGGTGTCTTCCAGCCGCACACCATTGCGCACGGATCCCAGAATCGGCACCAGGAGCACATCCAGCTCGTTCGCACGAATCCAACCCTGCAACTCGCTATGGATGGCGTACAGGCCATATTCGTTATGTTCAAACAGAATCAGCTTGGAGGGTGAGGCGTTGATAATCTGCCGGCACAGCTCACTACCGATGGAGCCCCCTGCGCCAGTGACCATTACCACCTGGTCACGAATACAGAATTCCAGCAGCTCTTCCGCTGGTGCGACTGGATCACGGCCCAACAAGTCGGCGACGTCGACTTCCTGCAGATCGTCCACCTTCACCTTGCCGCTGGCGATATCCATAATGCCAGGGATACTGCGCACGTGCAGGGGGAAAGGTGCCAGTCGGTTCAGGATTTTCTGCCGCGTCGAGCGCGAGGCCGAGGGCACCGCCAAAAGAATCTGCTCTACGCCGGTTTCCACAATCATGCGCCCTAGTTGCCTGGACGAATAAACCGTAAGCCCCGCAATAACCCGTCCTGCCAAGCTGGGGTCGTCATCAACAAAGGCACGGGGCTTGAGCGTGCGCCCCACACGTAAAGACGCCAGCAACTGATTGCCCGCTTCACCAGCACCAAAGATGGCCACGGGCATACCGCTGTCATGCTCACGGTTAGTAGCACGAGCACTTTTCATGCTGCCCATGAGCCAATCGCCCATGAAGTATTCGCGCGCGGCCAGGCGAAGTCCGCCAATGAACAACACACTTAACGACCAGTAAGAAAACATCGCCGCCCGCGGAAATAGTACCTGCCAGCCATTATCACGGCCTATCAGCACAGCGACAGCAAGTGCCGCAAATGATAGGGTCACTGCTTTGAAAATACCGATCAGCGCCTGGTTGCCAAAATGGCGCATGACTGCCCGGTACATTCCCATCTTGATATAGATCGGCAAAGCCAAAATCGGCGCCAACACAAATAACCACAGCTGATCAGTAGAAGGAAACAGCCAACCTTCTTCGCCGCCCAACCGCAAAAATAGCGATAGCCAGAGCGCGGCCCAAATTAGAACAATATCTACGGTGATTTGAAGAATGCGTTTTTGCGCGTGACTAAGGCCAATTAGCCGTTCCTTGAGCATTGAACCCTCCACCAAGCCATAAAAGAATTGGCATTATAAAGAATAAAGCTGGGTGCAGGTGGGCTATCTTCTTAAGCCCTCAACAATCCTTGATATGCATCCCAAACAGCGTTACTGAGCAGAAATCTGTGCGACCAACTCGTCGGTTTTCTCCTGCATCAAGACAATATCAGCGCGGCTTTCCACGTTTAGGCGAATAACCGGCTCGGTATTAGAAGCACGTAAGTTAAAGCGCCACTGAGCAAATTCGACACTCAAACCATCCACATGTTCTAGGCTCACCGCCTTCTCTGCATAAAGCGACTCGATGCGGGCCAACACCGCCGGGGCATTCGTTACCGTCAAATTGATCTCGCCCGAAGAAGGATACGCTGCAATGCGCTCGCGCACCAACTCAGACAAGGATTTACCCTTGCGGCAAACCAACTCAGCCACCAGCAGCCACGGAATCATGCCGCTGTCACAATAGGCAAAATCGCGGAAGTAATGGTGCGCGCTCATTTCACCACCATAGGCCGCATCTTCTTTGCGCATGCGCTCCTTGATGAACGCGTGCCCGGCCTTGGTCTGCACGGCAACACCGCCGTACTGCTCAACCAGATCAATAGTGTTCCACACCAGGCGAGGGTCATGCACAACGCGCGCGCCAGCCTCTTTCTGCATAAAGGCTTCGGCCAACAGGCCAACAATGTAATACCCCTCAATGAACTCGCCGTGCTCGTCAAACAGAAAGCAGCGATCAAAGTCGCCATCCCAGGCGATACCCATGTCAGCGCCGTGTTGCTTCACCGCGTCGCCGGTTAGTGCACGATTTTCCAACAACATCGGGTTGGGAATGCCGTTCGGGAAGCTACTGTCCAGCTCATGGCAGATCTTGATCAACTCTACCGGCATACCCGCTTGCTTGATCGCCTTCTCCAGCGCATCGACCGCCGGACCGGCAGCGCCATTTCCGGCATTCACCACCAATCTTAGTGGCGTAAACAGCGCAGGCTCGATGTAGCCCATCAAGTGCTCAATGTAGGCATCGCGCAGATCCAGCCGCTCGTACTTACCGCGTTTGTCAGCGGCAACGCTAGGGTCTACCCCATCAACCAAGGTAAACGACATGGACTCCGCCAGCGCACGAATATCCGCCAACCCGGTATCCGCCGAGATAGGCCTGGAGCCTTCACGCACCAACTTGAAACCGTTGTAATCAATCGGGTTATGCGAGGCCGTCACCTCGATGCCGCCATCCACCCCCAGGTGGAAGGTCGCGAAATAAACCTCCTCGGTGCCGACCATACCGAGATCCAGCACATCAACGCCCTCATCACGTAGCCCGTTAGCCAAAGCAGCTTTAAGGCCTGCCGTGCTCTCACGTATATCGCCACCCAACACAATGCTTTTGGGTTTACGCCACTGCGCAAAAGCACGTGCTATGCGGTACGCGATATTTTCATCCAGCTGAGTGCCCAACTGACCGCGAATGTCATAAGCCTTGAAACAGGTAATTTCCGACATGAGTTTTCCCTGAAAGAGTTAGCCAAGCCGACCCTGCCAGCTTGGCTATAGCGATGAAACGGGTAGCACGCATAAAGGCAGTAGGCGGCTAAATGTGCGGCCTACAAGGCGTGACCTAACCCATGATACGAGCCAGCAGCCCGGTGGTAGAGGAATCGGCATTATTGATTTCCGCGCCATCGCCGCGGATATAGGCGAGCGTATCCATGGCGATACGTTTGCCCATTTCCACGCCCCATTGATCAAAGGGGTTGATATCCCAGATAACCGACTGCACAAACACCTTGTGTTCATACAGCGCAATCAGAGCGCCAAGGCTGTAAGGCGTCAACTCGTCCAACAACAAGGTCGAGCTGGGCTGATTACCACGATAGCGTTGGTTCAGCGGCAACTGCTCTGCGCCCTCAACGGCCGCATCGCCCAACGCCAACAAACGCGACTGCGCAAGACAGTTGGCCAAGGCCAGTTCATGCTGCGCCACCAGCTGGGTTGCAGACGCGTGGTGCTGCTCCTCCAGATAACGCTTGGCCGGCACAATAAAATCACAGGTCACTGCCTCAGTGCCCTGGTGCAGCAACTGATAAAACGCGTGTTGCGCGTTAGGCCCCACGTTGCCCCATACAATCGGACAGGTCGCGTAGTCGACCGTCTCTCCGGACAGGTTCACGCTCTTGCCGTTAGATTCCATCTCCAGCTGCTCAAAGTAATCAGGCAGCGCCTGCAAGCGACCGTCATACGGCAAGATCGCGTGCGCATTAATATCCATCACGTTGGTGTTCCACACCCCAACCATGCCCAGCAAAACGGGCAGATTGTCAGCAAAGGGAGCGTGCTGGAAGTGCTGATCCATTGCGTGCGCACCGGCCAGGAGTTCACGGAACGCCTGCATACCAATCGCCAACGCGACCGGCAAACCAATCGCCGACCAGAGCGAGTAGCGTCCGCCCACCCAGTCCCAAAGTTGCATCTGATTAGGCGGCGCAATGCCCCACTCGGTCATCCTGTTGGCCGCAGCGGAAACGCCGAGAAAGTGACAGCCAAGTAAACCGGGACGCTCGCCCATCTCGCGCTCAAGCCAATGCCGCGCGGTCGCCGCATTACTCAAGGTATCGATGGTGGAAAACGACTTGGAAGAGATAATAAACAGCGTGGAATGCGCACTAAGGCCACCCAGCAACTGCGATAGCTGACTACCATCCATCGTGGAGGCAAAATGCACATGCAGCGGCGATTTGCCGGGCAAACACCAATCGGTCAATGCCTCGGAAACCATCAGCGGGCCAAGGTCCGAGCCGCCAACGCCAATGTTTACCACGTCGGTGATGACCTCACCGGTCACGCCGCGCCACTGGCCCGAGCGTACCTGCTGCACCACTTGCTCCATACGTGCCAGTTGCGCGTGGACCAACGCCGCCACATCTTCGCCATTGACCGAACACTCAGCCCCGGCTGGCAAACGCAGCGCCCAGTGCATGGCTGCGCGCTGCTCACTCTGGTTAACCACAGCGCCAGAAAACAGTGACTGAATACGCTCTTGCAGCTTTTGCTCATGGGCCAGATCGAGCAAACAATCCAGCGTCTTCTGCCCCAAACGCTGCTTGGAGAAATCGAACAAAATGGGACCAAACTCGCGGTGCAGCTGAGCAAACCGCTGCGGATCATCAGCAAAGAGACCGGCAAGATGTTTATCGCGCATGGTATCGCCGTGGGCCATCAGTGCCTGCCAGGCCTCACTATTGCGTCTGGACTCGTGCATTGCTCAGCGCCTCCCTATGCCAAGGTAATCAAACCCACTTTGCTTCATGAAGTCCGGGTCCCATACGTTACGGCCGTCCAGCAGCAACGGGTGCGCCATACTCATCTTCAGGCGGAACAAATCCGGGCTCCAGTAAGCCTTCCACTCGGTCACCAACATCAAGGCGTCAGCGCCGGCAGCAGCCTCGTAGGGATCGTCGTGCAATACCAGATCATCACGCTCACCAGCCCACTCACGCAGCACGCCCAAGGCCCGGGGATCATGCACATGCACCTCAACGCCTTGCGCCCACAGCGCCTCCATCAGTTTCAGCGCGGGTGAGTTATCAATACGGGAGGTTTCCGGCTTGAACGACACCCCCCAAATGGCTACGCGCCGACCGCGCAGATTAGTGCCGTAGTGCTGCCATAGTTTGCGAAACAACACTTCCTTCTGTCGCTCGTTAATACGCAGCACCTCGTCCAGCAACTGCGGCTGCATACCACTGCCCTGCAGGGTAGTCGCCAGGCTCATCACGTCACGCGAGAAGCTCAGCCCACCAAAGCCACAACCGGGGTACAAATAAGCGTCGCCGATGCGCTTGTCGGCACCCATGCCCTGACGCACCCGCTCAATATCAACCTGCAGCGTATCGGCCAGATTCGCCATGTCATTCATATAACTCAAACGCGTCGCCAGCATGCCGGTAATGGCCAGCTTGGAAAACTCGGCTTCGCGTGAACTCATCACCATGACGGCATCACGGCGGCGATTAAACGGACGTAACAACTCAGCCACCAGGTTCTGCGCCCAAAGATGCTCAGACCCCAGCAGCCAACTATCTGCACGCATAAAACTCTGCAGCGCGTTACCTTCGATCAACAAATCCGGCAAGCTGACCACTGCACAATCGGTATCCGACAGCTCCGCTCGCGCGCTCAGCGCCTGCTGCAAGCTATCACTGGTCCCCACCGCGAAGGTCGACTGATTCACTACCAACCAGGGCTGCACGCGATCAGTCGGGAGCGCCGTGACCACCGCATGCGCCAACTCAAGCGCATCCGGGCTCAACGCCAACCAGACGACCGTACTCGCCTGATGCGGCGGTGTTTGCATGGTGCAGAGCAGTAAACGACCGGACTCGGTCTGCTCCGCCATCATCTCGGCCAGACCAGGCTCACGAAACGGGCACTCACGCCGCGCTAACTGCATGGCCACATTGCCCTCAGGCACGTGCAGCTGCACGTTATTGCCGGATGACGCTAACGCCGTGGCTGCCACCAGCGCGCACAGAGTATCGCCATAAACATCCAGGTGCATGACTAGCTCCCTATGTCTTGCTCAGGATTGATAACGCGTCAACAGCGCCTTGAAATCAGCACCCAGTTGCGGGTGATTCAGGCCATAGGCCAAGGTCGCCTCCAGGTAACCCAGCTTGCTGCCGCAATCGTAAGAGCGGCCACGAATACGATAAGCCTCAACGCCACTGCCGCTCATCAGCGTGGCAATGGCATCGGTCAACTGGATTTCGCCACCGGCACCCGGCTTGGTTTTAGCCAGCAGATCAAAGATTTCAACGGGCAGCACGTAACGCCCGACAATAGCGAGATTGGAGGGCGCATCAGCGCGTGCCGGCTTCTCGACCACACTGCTCATCGGCGCATGCTTGCCCTGACGCAATTCAGTGCCGTTTAAATCCACCACCCCATATTGGTGCACGCGATCATAAGGAACAGGCTCAACCATAATCTGCGCCTGACCGCTCTGCGCGTAACGCGAGGTCATCAGATTAAGGTCGCTCATATCACCCGACTGCTCCACCAGCACATCCGGCAACAACACAGCAAAAGGCGCATCACCCACCACGGGCCGCGCGCAATACACCGCGTGTCCCAACCCCAGCGCCTTGCCCTGGCGCACCGCAGTCACCTTGAGCGAAGGCGGCGCTATATCGTGCAGAATTTGCAGCAGCTCATCCTTGCCGCGCCGCTCTAACTCGGCCTCTAGCTCGTAGTTCACATCAAAGTGATCTTCAATCGCCTTCTTACTGGAATGGGTAACCAGCACAATCTCATTAATGCCGGCAGCTAGCGCTTCCTCCACCACATACTGAATCACCGGCTTGTCTACCACAGTGACCATTTCCTTGGGGATCGCCTTGCTGGCGGGCAGAAAACGCGTACCGAGACCCGCAACGGGTAAAACAGCTTTGGTAACTTTCACAGTAACTCCTGAATATCAACGTCCTGTTTCTAAGACGGGGCTCTGAACAAAAGAGTTCAAGACTCGTGCCATCGCTCTACTGAAATAGTGAGCTGCACTATCTACCTAACCGCATTGTACCAGTCGCCCACATGCCTATTGATCGCTACATGGCAAAAGAAGGGGGCCTCGGCGTTTGCGTCACGCTGTGTTTTACGTCTCGAACCAATTGCGGGATTTCGTGCACCAGATAATCCCAGAAACGGTCATCGGCAACGGTGCCAGCGACCAGTTTGGTCGGCAGGAACCGCTGCATTTCGGCGCGAAAATCCTTTTTTGTCTGCTTATCCTGCGTGAGCGACGCTGCACGCCCCTCAGCCTTGTCGAGAAAAACGCCAGGCTCACATTGGTGATCTTTCAGCTTTGCAGGAATTAGTTCCAACGCGGGTTTGACGCCCTGCTGTTTAAGCCAAAGCAGGTCCCACAGATCGCGATTCTTGATACGACCGCGCCGCAGCGCGAAGGCCAACACCTTATCGGCATAAATCTCTTCCAGCGCCTGCGCGTTCAGAATCAGCCCCTGCGTCCCCATATCTACACCATAAGGGTTCAGCAATACTTTAGGTTGGCTCATGTAGCTGGGAATGGCACACACATCAATGTTGATTCGCTGGGCAGGCAGATCTCTGGCCCCGGGGCGGGTTTGCACTTTGAGCTTCCAGGTATCGACGTTACCGGCCTCCTTGCGGGGCTCGCTCACCTCCACGCTCAGACCGTATTTGGTTTCCAGCCTGTCGGTCAACACTGGCTTGAGCTGCGCCAGGTCAGCTCGCGCAAAATGGGCTCCTGCCGTAAAGTCCAGGTCTTCACTCAAGCGATTTGAACCATAACAGGCACGCAAGCAGGTACCTCCTATAAAACAGAGCTTCTCCAGCATGCCGCTATCACTCAGCGCCCGCATAATGTCGTGATGCAACAACTCCTTCTCTACCACGACACGGAGCGAGGCCAGCTCAGCCTGATGTCGCAAAGCCTGGTCTACCAACTGATCAAACAAGCTCATTAACAACACTCCAATCAACCAGCTCCAAACTTCTTTTGGCAGCCTTCATATCCCGCATCGCTTGCGCTGGGCAAGCTCGCCACATACCGCACAACTCGTCATACGCCAACTGATTGCCGATGGTCGCTGCCTTCTGTCGCGTATGAATAAACTCGATGGTACCCCAACGTCCACAGTCAATCTCGCTACTGCGACCAGACGACATTAGGGTTATCCAGTTTTGTGGGATCTGCGAAATGATGCCGCAATCACTCAACGCTGTTTCCAGGCTGATGTAATTGAATTCATGCGCCCGTAAACGCGCTGCAGCATGAAACAACAGCCTGCCAGTATCAGGCCGGACAGGCGCGTATAAATACAGACCGCGACAAATCCGCTGCAAACGCCCGCCCTTGGCGGCGCGGCTAAGCAACGCTCTATAAGCAGCGTCGCTCATAGCAGGCAACAACGCACGCATATCGGCGGGGGTAAACAGATACCGTTCGGCAGACGCCAAAGCGTCCAGGCCTCTATAGAGACGCGCCAAGGGCTGAATTGGGATAGCGACGCTGGGCATAGGCTAACTCAACAGAAAGTGACAGTAAGTGTAACTTAGTGTGGAGTTTTTGCCAGCTAAGGAGACTCGAGAGAATCAGCGATGATGAGTTGCATCTCAATCATCACCTTCACAGCACCACGTTAGACCGCTCTTACGCTCATTTACCTGCCTCGGCCAGCACCTCGCTGATCGCCGCACAGGTGTGTGCTATTTCAGCCTCTGTCAGTGTGGGGTGAACCAAAAACATCAGGCTGGTTTCACCCAGTTCGCGCGCGACAGGTAAGCGCTCGGCAGGACGCCAGCCAGTGTCATCAAAGGCTTTTTCGAGATAGACCTCAGAGCAGGAGCCCTGAAAGCAGGGCACGCCGCGTTCAGCGATGGCGGTAACAATACGATCGCGCGACCAGCCCACCGCCAGCCGATCAGGGCAGACCTGCACATAACACTTGTAATGCGCATGCACCACATCAGCAGGCAACTCAGGCACACGTACCACCGGATACTCACGACACGTCTGCCAAATACGCTCAGCGTTCCGGGTGCGCGCGGCAGTCCACTCGGGCATACGTTTGAGCTGAATACGGCCAATCACCGCTTGCACTTCGGTCATGCGCCAATTGGTACCAAAGCTTTCATGCAACCAACGGAAACCAGGCGCGTGCTCACGCTCGTAAACCGCCTCCCACGATTTGCCGTGGTCTTTGTAAGCCCACATACGCTTCCAGAGCTCACGGTCGTTGGTGGTGACCATGCCGCCTTCACCGCCCGTGGTCATTATCTTGTCCTGACAGAATGACCAAGCGCTGATGTGACCAATTGAGCCGACGGAGCGCCCCTTGTAGCGAGCACCGTGGGCCTGGGCGCAGTCTTCTATTACATACAGGCCGTGCTCTTGTGCCAAGGCCATAATCGGATCCATATCACACGACCAGCCCGCCAAGTGCACGCAGATGATGGCCTTGGTACGCTCAGTCAAAACAGCACGTACGCTGTCGGCAGTAATGTTCTGTGAGTCAGCATCCACATCAGCAAACACGGGCACAGCGCCTGAAGTCACGATGCTGGAAGCAGAGGCCAAAAAGGTCCGCGAGGTAACAATCACCTCATCGCCGGCACCTACACCCAGTGCCTGCAACGCCAGGTCCAGCGCCACAGTACCGTTGGTCAGGGCAATGGCGTACTCGCAATCCGCCCAGGCGGCAAACTCCTTCTCAAATTCGCGCCCTTCCTGGCCTGTCCAGTAATTGACCTTGTTAGAAAGCAGTACATCACGCGCTGCGTTGGCCTCTTCTTCAGTGAAGGAGGGCCAAGGAGAGAAAGGAGTGTTAAGCATCAAGAGAACCTTTAAGCAAAAAAGACCGGAGAAATCCGGCCATGAATAATCTGTTTAAAATCGCAATAAGTCGATTACATAATCCGCGCGGGTACGCCGGCTACCCTGCAATCATTCGGTACATCGGCCACGACTGCCGCACCCGCGCCAACCAACACGTCAGAACCAATCTGCACCAGTTGCCGCACTGAGCTTCCTATGCCAACCCAGCTCCGATCACCAACAGTCACTCCACCGGCAAGATGCGCACCCGGGCTAACATGCACCGCATTACCCAGCACGCAGTCATGGTCAACCGTTGCGCCTGTATTGATGATCGCTCCAACGCCAGCTTGGCAATCGACATTTACCACGGCGCCAGCAAAGACGACCGATCCAGCCCCAAGGGAACTATAACGACTGACGCAAGCGGAGGGATGAATAAGCACGGGCAGGAGTGCGCCGGCCGCCAGCAATGCTTGTACCTTTGCCTCACGTATGCCGTTGTCACCAATGGCAACCAGCACTGCTTCAAATGCGGCAAGGTCAGACAGCAAAACGCTGGTATCACCTACAACAGGCCAGTGCGCATTGCTCTGCTTTCCAGGCCAGGCATCATCAAAGAAGCACACCTCGTCCCAACCACACAACTCCGCGCAATCTGCAACCACCTTGCCGTGCCCACTCGCGCCGAGAATGGCCAAGCGTTTCACGAACCGTTACCGGTAAACTTGGACATGGTCGCCTCACCATCAGCACTGATGCCATCACGCACCAGCACCTTTTTGACGGTCAGAAACAGAATTTTGATGTCGAGCCACAATGACTGGTTATCCACATACCAAACATCCAGTTTGAACTTCTCTTCCCAGCTCACGGTGTTGCGACCATTTACCTGAGCCCAACCCGTCACGCCAGGGCGCGCTTCATGCCGGCGGTACTGCTCCGACGAATATAAGGGCAGGTATTCCATCAACAGCGGGCGCGGGCCAACCAGGCTCATATCGCCCTTGAGTACGTTCCACAACTCAGGCAGCTCATCCAGGCTGGATGAACGCAAGAACTGACCGAAAGGAGTCAGCCGCTCAGAGTCAGGCAGAGGATTGCCTGCGGCATCAATGGCATCCTTCATGGTGCGAAATTTCACCATCTCAAAGGGTTTACCATTCAAACCGGGACGAACCTGACGAAACAATACCGGAGAGCCCATCTTGCGGCTGATTTGCCAAGCGATTATCGCAATGACTGGGGAAAGCAAAACCATAGCTGTTGCCGAAGCAACCACATCAAAAACACGCTTCAACATAATGCTATTGTCCCTTCAGCCGAAGTGTTCCTTCCAACCACCCCACCCACTGATCAGACAGCTTTTCGCGATCAAACTCCCGCTCCGCCAACTCTCTGCTGTTGACGCCCATGAGCTTCAAGCCTTCCCGGTTAGCAGCTGCCGCTTCCAAAGCATCAGCAAAGGCTGACGGATCGGCTGGTGGTACAGCGTAGCCGCATTGTTCATTCTTAATCATCCCCGCCAGCCATCCTGGATAGTTATTCAGCACAGGCAAGCCAGCGGCGATGTAATCGAAGAACTTATTGGGTGAAGTCCCATAATAGAAGGCAGGTATATTTGCCAATATCTGCATACCGATATCGGTGGACTGCATCAAACCGGCGAGGCGGGCTTTGATCACTGGATCATGAAACACTACATTATCCAGCCCTTCTTTTTTTGCACGGTTCTGCAATGCGGGCTTGAGCTTGCCATTGCCGATCAGCAGCAGCTTGATATCACTACGGCCCCGCCGTTTGAGTTCTACAGCCGCATCCAGCACCGCATCTAAACCATTTGCCATCCCATGCGTACCCGCGAAAATTGCCATCAGATCCGAATCGGCAATGCCTTCAGGGCGCCACGGCTCAACCTCCGTCGCAAAAATATCCAGATCGCAGCCATTGGGGATCATGGTAATGCGCTCAGCTGGTACACCGCGCTTCTTGATACCCTCGACGATCCCCGGCGATAACCCCACTACCCGATGCGCTGAACGATAGCTCGCCCATTCCAATACGCCCATGGCCCACAACAGAACCGGGTTGGTTATAACGCCCATTGCCTTGGGCAGCTCAGGCCATAAATCTCGTACTTCAAAGACAAACGGCTTACCACGCAGCCAGCGCGCCAGAATTCCGGGTATACCTGCTGTCAATGGTGTCGTTGTGGCAAAGACCAGATCATACTTTTCGGTCAAGGCTACCTTAACGCTGCGCGCAGCAAAACTGAGGAAAGTCTTGATACGCTTGGCAAAGCCATCGCTATTGGAATATTCGAGATTCAGCTCCAGCACATCGATCTCATCTACCACCCCTCGGCGCTGCCCATTGACGAACTCGCCAGTCAAACCAGTAGTGCCGCCCTGCGCGCTGCCACATACCATGGTAACGCTATGACCACGCTCGATAAGCTTGCGCGCCATAGCGTAGGAGCGAATGGCTCCTGCCCCTTTCGGAGTTACAAAATGCTGATGGAAATAAAGAACTTTCACAGACTCATCCATTCGATGGTGGTGATCAACTCGCCCGGTTGATCAATTTCGATTTCAAGAACAGGCAGCGGTGTCTTTTTCAGGTAGTAACGTGACTCCCAACCTTCGACTAGTTCAAAGCGCTTGACCGCCATCGTCGCGGTTAGTGCCAAGCTGAACCCATCCGCTGTAATACGTTGGGATGTTGCGTCAACAGTCCATTTACCCGGCTTGAGGCGCCACCTCAATATGGCTTTACTGTTAAAGCTTCCCACCCGATCGGTCACCTTCAAGCTGTTACCTGAAAGCACTACGCGTCGATGGTGCTCCGCCCCTTTCCAATCCTTATAGCCCGCACCACAACGCTGTTCACTGGTAGAAACAAGCAGTGGTTCAACGTGCCTGGCCTTGAGCCACGCGCCAAACAGAAACCGACTCAACCGAGGCATCTGATCGCGGTCATCAAACTGCACGGTATTGTGCGCACCAGTACCGGGGAAATAATCCAACCAGCGCTGCTCGGTGTTATAGCTAAAAGAGCCAGCATCGCGCAGCCAGTTCTCCCCATCCACCCATACATCGAGATGCAAAGCATCCGCCTGGCTTGGGCGAAAGCGAAAACGTGGATAACGCAGCAAAGCCGTTATTGAGGCCTGTTGCAAAACAAAGTAGCCACCATCGTCGAGCTGAACGCTGGACTGTGCATGTAACTGCGTTTCGGGCAACTCCAACCCTAACCAATAAACGGGCTGGTTCCATTCGCCCTCCTCTGCATAGGCACGGGCAGAGTGAAACAGCACCGAGGCCAACTGAACGGAGGGCCGGTAATCCCGGTAATCAGTATCAGTGAGCTGTAGCAACCGAGCCCCGTCATTGGCTCCCAGGTTGGGGCCATCGCCACTGGACGGTTGCGTCATGCAACGTAACCACTCACTAGCAGCCGCTGCGCGCTTATAAAACAAATCACTAAAGGAAGGTAAATCGAGCTTTCGCCGCCACAGCTCGACCATACTGAAGCTATCCAGCATTACCCGGTGATAATTGAGCGAATACTGGCTAAAGCTCCCGTCTTTCTCGATCAAACGGCGAGCACGATTCTCCAACCATTTGCGACCTGAGCGAGAAAACCTGCCCCCAATACCTCGACCATCCGCTTCCAACCAAGAACCGCCGATAAATAGAGCCGCAGCCTCGGATGTACCATGATTATTGTCTTGCGCCATCGCATAAAGCACGGTTGGCGCAACACGTTTCAAATGGGCCTCAACAACGTCCAACAAACCAGTCTGGGCATTGCGAACCTGCCCGAGCAGCTGAGCCGCCATAGCCAAGTGCATCACGCGGATAGACGCTTCCTGCCCACACTTCCAGTTAGGCCCTTTATAGGGTGGATTTGCCCGCATCCAGTCGGCAAGCCATTCATTCAAACGCAGCAAAGCGCTTTCGTCACCCTTGGCCGCATGCTGGGCGCAAGCCAACACCCAATCAAAACGAGAAAACTCCCAAACCGTTTTTATATCCCCGACAGCCGGATCAAAGTCTGGAATCTGCCACCAATTCCGGCCGCTCCCTTTCACAGGCTTGCTACTTATGCAGCCGGCCAGCCATTCCGGACTCGTGCGGCTCAATTCACTCAATGGTTGACCAAAAGCTTCACTGCGCAGGTACCAACCAGAACGAGCCACAGCTCGCTCTTCAACGAGCTGTGCTGGAAACTTGAAGAACGGCCCTGCGGGCAGCGCGGCATTCAAACGCCGAACTGGATTGAGGCCAGACTTTAGCCCCAATTTGTAGAACGCTACCCGTCCGAGATTAGACACACCAAGGCGTGATGCCGTGCAGGCTTTTATCAATAAGCTGCTCATTGATGGCGCAAGATATCCGTCGCTTCGATGGTCACTCTGGCAACCTCAAAGATCTCTTCTGCCGCAATCGGTGCTGGCGTTCCGTTTTCAATCGCCCCTAGAAAAGCAGCAGCGCAGGCATTCTGACCTTTATCCTGCTTCCATAAATTTATCTTCTTGAAACCAGGCCAGCCAAAGCCCTTGAGCTTGCGGAAGTTATCGAGCTGCAGAACCCGTCCAGCAGCGAAGACCTCAACGCGCTCTTTTGGAAAGCTTGCAGCGCCGTTGGCCAGATAAAGAATGGTGCCGAAAGAACCATCTGCAAAACCTAGAGTGATTGAAGCCTTGTCTTCAGTGAGCGGTACTCCAGGGTTATCCCCCATTCGACGTGCTTGCACCGATACAATCTCGGAACCCGCCAGAAAGCGCATGAGGTCAATGAAGTGGCAAGCCTCGCCGATAATTCGACCGCCACCCACCTCGTTATCCTGCGTCCAATGATCGGAAGGAATAGCGCCCGCGTTCATAGTCATGATGAAGGACTTCGGCTCGCTGACGGAAGCAAGCAAAGCTTTCATCTTCTGCACCTGAGGTGAAAAGCGACGATTAAAACCAACCATCAGATGCGCTCCGCCCTTCTCCTGAGCGGCAGCGTAGGCCTTCTCAACTTCAGACAACTCATCCAAAGTAATTGCCAACGGCTTTTCGACAAATACGTGTTTACCAGCATTCAACGCAGAAGATACGAAACGCGCATGGCTGTTGTGACGGGTCACTACTGCAATAGTGTTAATCGCAGGATTCTCAATCATCGCCTGCGTATCAGTGGTCGCCTCCGCAAAGCCAGCCTTTTCACCATGCACCACGCCGTTAATTCCACCGGATGTGGAAATCGAGTGCATCTGCGCACCGGCGGCTTTGAAAGCAGGGATCAACATGCGAGATGCATAGTTGCCGGCACCGACGAAGCCCACAACGGGCTTACGGGGATTGATGGCACCGCCGCCCTTGAGCTTCACCACAGATACATGCCGACTAGAAGGCTCGCTGTTGTATAACAACAGAATACCCAAAGCCGCCTTGTCAGCAGTTAACAGATCATAAGCCTTGGGAGCTTCTTCAAAGTCGAAACGATGAGTAATCAGCGGCTTAACATCCAACTGCCCAGACGTCATCATATCGAGCACCGCTTCAAAGTTGCGTTGCTCCGTCCAACGGACGAACCCTATGGGATAGTCGTGCCCCTTCTCCTCGTAATCTGGATCGTAACGGCCCGGCCCATAAGAACAAGAAACTTGGAAAGACAACTCCTTCTCATAGAAATCTGCCCGGTTAAGCTCGAGACCGGTCACTCCTACCAAAATTATGCGACCACGCTTGCGACTCATCCTCGCAGCTTGTACAACTGGATCACTTACCTTAGTGGAAGCAGTGATAATCACACCATCGACACCGACCCCACGACTAAATGCCATTCCTGCTGCAATGGGGTCTTCTCCGCGGCCGGGGTTGCATATATGCGCACCGAACTGGCGTGCTAACTCTAGCTTGGCCTCGTCAAAATCAATTGCCAAAACTCGGCAACCATGGGTGCGTAACAGCTGTACTGTAAGCAAGCCGATCAAGCCCACACCTGTTACAACAAAAGCTTCACCGAGGGTAGGCTGAGCCAGACGAATACCTTGTAGACCGATACTAGCAACGACTACGAATGATGCCTCTTCGTCACTGACCGCATCGGGTATCTTAGCAGCTAGGTTCTTTGATACACGGACCACGTCAGCATGCGGACCGTTAGAGACAATCCGATCTCCGATTTTGAAAGTATCTGCACCTCGGCCAACTGCAGTAATCACACCAACATTGCAATAGCCCAACGGCAATGGCTGGGCCAGTTTAGATTGGACTGCTTCGATGGTAGTCACCAAACCATCAGTGGCGACTTTCTCCAGTACCATCTTAACCTTCTCAGGCTGTTGCTGAGCCTTTTCTAAATACGACGCCTTTCCAAAGCCCACCAGCATACGCTCCGTCCCTGCGGAAATAAGGGATACCTGCGTATCAACCAGAACACACTCTCGGCTGACTTGGGGAGCTGGTGATTCGCAAAGTACGGTAGAACCGTGAGCCATATTTTGAAGAACCTGCTTCATAAAAATTCCTTGCACCTTATCCAGTTCGCGACCTGGAGCTTAAAAAACTCGAGATAACAAAGCACATCAAAAAACCAAATAGTATAAAACCCATCCTAGTAAACAGTCCAAGGAACTCAGCCTGGACAAAAGAAACCCCTAGTGCAACACACAGATAAGACACCAACGAAAGAATAACAGGGTTACTTGGGTCATCAAATACCTTTTTAACGGACCATAGCATAAAGCAAAAAACAAAAGGAATAACCACCGCACCAAGGTATCCAAAATTCATATATGCTTCTGGGAGCAAGCCAGTAGTTAAGGAGCTTACTCCCGCTCTACCCACGACATAACTCCCTGGATATATTGAATTAACAAGTTTAGGCCCGCCCCCCAGCGGCTTACCAGCCCACACGGAGCGCGGTATAAAATTTAACGGCGCAGCAAGATATGTGGATCCAACGAGGTAGCTCGTGTAATCATTATCAATCATCCATACTGTGTTTTCGTTATTACCGAAGGCTCCGTTCACACCTTCCACCACAATCTCAACAGTACCCTTCTCATCAAGGCCTTGATAGCCGAGCACTTCCTTACGCTTTAACCCCATAAACGAAAAAATAGAAACCGTGATACATAGCACCACGACGGAAGCTACTATATGCATCCACGAGATTTTATTTTTTATAAGAAAAAATGATACCACGCAGTTCATCAACAAGATAAATACGGTATTCCTGGAACCGGTAGCTGAAAAATACAAGAACGAATAAGTAAAGCTGACTATAAAAAGTGCACTATAAAAGATAAATGCGAAGACACTAAAGACCCTGTGGTATAGCAACAGGTACACAAATACGCATATCGAAAATAGCGGAACAAAATGGGGGAAAAGCACAAAGAAGCCACGCCCAGTCCCCTGTTCAATCCTATTAGCCATGTAGTATTCATGACCCATAGAGACAATGCTTTTTAAATTGGAAAATGACACTATAAATGCAGGAATCACTAGCAACAATAAAAAAACATATAAAAAAATAGAAAATTTAGATTTTGCTGTAGCGGAAAATAACAGTTCCCGATTTATGTCTCTATGAGTTCCAGCAGGCTTGAACAACGCAAACCAAAAAAATATCAAAGCGACCAGGAACACGAAGGCATACAACATGGACCACATGTGAGAAACATATCCATAGCTGCTCTGGTACCTGTAATAGCCTAAATGCTCTTGAAGCGCCGGTATTCCAAAATGGGTGACCGACGCCGTGACAACTAACACAGAAAAAAGTATCGATATATAATGCGACTCTTTCACTGCCTTAAATAGAAACAGCAAACCACCAAAAAAAAAGATACTTAGCAGCACGAGGTATAGAGCGACCAACATCACTGATGCTCCGCAAAATCAGAAACCTTCTTGTATGTATACTCCGAGTAGTCTGCATAAAAACTCGTAAAATCCTTATCGGGTGTGGCTAACACTTCTACTAAGTGATTCCACCCCATAGGGTGATGCTTGCGCAGCAAAACATAGCGACGCCTTCGAGTATAATTTAAAACAAATGGTAATCGCTCTAAAACTGGCAAACCACTTTTGACTATTCGAACCATCTTTCCTTTTAAAGTATCCCTATCGCTACCCTTAACAGGTCCTTCTTTGTGCACTGCGTACGTAGCATATAGTTTATTCACCGCCTCGAGGTACGCGCTAGTGTCTTGCCTGTAACTGGCAGGCATACTTACGAACAAATCAAAAAAAGGCTTAGACCAGAACGGGCACCACCAGTCCAAGCCCCAATATTCATAAGCTCGAACCGAGTTCATAATTAACTTGCTTTGGCGCTCGCGCCAATCCCACCACTCAAAGGACGCATTAGCGTCACCTATCGAGAGCATTTTATAATCAGCTAACAGAGCCTTAATATGAGCTTTTTCGCTGCTGTTCAAAACCTTAAGTGAGAAGTGCTTGGCCACGATGCTTCGAATGATACCATCCTCGCTAGCGACACCAACCAAGTCTGAAACCAAATGACTGCCGGCGAGGAAGTCACCAGCATGCCCCGGTAAGACGACAACCTCTCTATCGATCACCCCGAGCTCTAGCAACTCTCCGATAACAGGCCAGTCTTGATAAACTGGACACGAGCCAAACCCGGCAGCATAGCGGGTATACTCATCAAAACTAGCTTTCTTCGCCAATCCCCATTTCTTCCAGAACTCTTGATTAGTTTCTACACAGTGCCATTGAACATTTAGAGACTCTGCGACTTTCTGGCTTACTTTAACCTCATAGGATGAAGCCTCTCCATATGTAAAGCTAATAATATTAGAAACTTTGACACCACAGGCTATCAAGGTAACTAATATAAACCGACTATCGTACCCACCACTCAAAGGTACCAAGAACTTTCTGTCAGGATATAGATCAAGTAATTCATATATTGATTTCTTGAACGTTTGTACGATCAAATCGGACAAGCAACCTTCTATGTCTTTACCTGCTACAGATTCGCGTTCAATCGGTAAAAAATCAGCATAGCTGATTACTTTTTTATCAGCAGTTTGATCTGTTAGGGCTAATATTTGCCCCGGCAACATTTGCATGACATCTTGAAAAAATGTTTTGTCTTCTAATAGATAGCCAGTGTATTGAAATTCGCTTTCTGCCGTTTTTGATAGCTTATAACGGCCAGATGAAAGCAACTGTTCGCCAGCCTCAAAAAACACCTGCCAACGCCCGTCGAAGAATCCAAAACCGGCGTTAATTGACCTAATGCGATCGGACACCAGAATAGTTACTCCAGGCGCGACAATCTTCAAAAGAAAAAATCCATCTTTTGACTCAATCAGCTTAGCAAGGCGGTAATAATCTGCGCTTTTGACTGCATCAGAAATGACGCCCACATCTTCAGCGCTAAACCCGTGGTGCCCATTTCCGTACAATCGTCCTTTGATCTGAACATCAATGTCTAACATGTTTACTCCAGAACGCACGAGGCCCTAAAATTTTCAGATCCGTCAGCGAAAGCAGGTAATAGAAATATCCAAAATTAACCACACTACTAAATAGGGCCAAAAGAATAAAACCAAGCATTATATCGTCGAGCTCCCAACCGATATAAAGCGCAAAAACTCTACAGATCAGAAACATTATTTGGAAAAATAGATTTTGGACCTCTTTCCCCCTAGCAATAGCAATAAAAGATAGAGGCGAAACAACAGATGATGAGAACATCCAGACCAATAAATAAAGCGTTATCTCATAAGCTTCCTGCCACTCCCTTCCAAAAACAAATGAGAATCCTGACTCCCCAATCACTAACAAGAAAGCGAACAACCCGGAAAAAATAAAAATATTCAACAAAATAACATAACATATTGTTTTATAGTTTTTAACAGGATTAACGCCCAGATTATCCCTTAGTGATGGCGAGAACACCTGCCCTATAGACTGGCTTAAAATCGACATTGGCGCAGCCGTAAGGCGATGAGCTAGTGCGTATATACCCGCCAAATAAGGATTAAACAAAGCCGTCACTAAAATGGGTATTATCTGAACACTCATTACATTGATAGTATTTGATAGCGCGCCCAATAAGCCTTTACCAATTTTGCTGGTAAAATATGGCAAGAGCCCCCCGGTTTTATGGAAGAGGCTCCTAGCTCTATAGAAGGCTAACGCACCAGAAACAATTAATGAAAGAAGATATGCAACGACTAGCGAATAGCTTGAAGAAAGCATATAAAAAAGGCACAGCTGTAAAGCAGTTAACGTCGCCATCTGGAAGAGTTTAGAAGTGGCAGCTTTTTTCGACTCTCCAACAGATACTTGCATATTAACAACAGACTGAAATGCCGAGTAGAAAAATATCGACAGCGCTATTAGCCCAACACTATATAAAGGGCCAGACTGAGAAAACACCAATTTGTAAACATCACCAAAATACAGAACAACTCCTGCAACAACGGAAATGAAGGCTGAGCAAAGAAGACTTGCGGCGAAAGCTTGAACTTTTTTTTCCGATAAGCTTTCTACAATTACCAACTTGTCAAATCGCATCGGTGCGAATGACCCCATGATATACACAACACTTAAGTAAATCGCAAAAAAACCAAGCTCATCCGGAGAGTAAAGACGAGTTAAAACTGGAGATGAAAAAAAAACAATAGCTTGGCCGAGGATCAGTAGAGTCGCGACAATCGCAACGTTTTTACTCATGAGTAGATAGTTCTCAAAGCTTGATCATAACTTAACATTCCGACTCGCTGCGCCAGTACTTTTTCTTTTACCTCCTCACTAACCCTTCTGGCACTTATGCTATCACCTAAGAATTCCAATAGAGCGCCCTCATCCTTATACCGGAAAGTGATAGCACACCCGGAATCGATTAGAGATTTTGCGGTAACAACCTCCTTGTTCACTATGATTGGTGTTCCCATGATTAAAGCATCCCCCCACTTATTTGATTCAGCATATCTATTTATAACTTGTTTGGGGTCATAGTATGTAAACACATAGTTAGATATTTTATATAACGCCAGAGAAACATGATTTTCAAGCTCGCCTAAGTAAAATACGTTCGAGCGGAGTCTCATCTTGTCAACGAGGCCTGGAGACTTCTTACCAGCTAATAAGAATATTACACTGGAATTATTTCTGCTGAGCTTTTCGGAAATGCGATCTATAACCGCCAACCCTCTTGTCTCTGCCAGCCATCCGTTGACATACACAACTATATTACTTTCAAATTCTTTAACCCCCTCCTTGCGGAGCATTTCTGGCACATCGTAGCTCAATGCCTTTTCTACTTCAAAAGAGTCAGGAAAGTTTTTAATCTCTACGAAACTTGAAGTATCCGAAAAATCTAAGTATCTACTTACATTAGGAACAATATGAAACTTTGAAGCGCGTGAAACTTTTTGCTCAAGAGCCGCAACAATCATCCTCCCCCTACCGAGCAACATAGAAAATCTATCTGCATCATCATAGACATACTCGATATTACGGATTTTTTTAAGTAGAAATAGTGGGAATGCCGACTCAAAACCCAAGCAATGGTATACTTTCACATCGCGCTCGATAAACGCTCGCGTAAACACCTTAAACACCCAAAAAAGATAATAAATTTTTGTTAGGCGCGTTGCATACCCACCGCCCTTCAAAATTATTCCTTTTTGTGCGCCATCTTCAAGCTCATCATTTGCTTCTCCTGATATCCGTTCCCACCCCCAGAAGCTATATTCTATGTCCTCTCTGCGTAAAAACATTGCGAGCTTATAGATTCGGGTTCGCCCCTTGACAGTACTGATGGGCGCTACTATTTTCACCTGCTTAATCACCGTGCACCTCCCGGTCTTTCATAAAGACCGCCGGGTTGCCAGTATATATCCCATGCTCTTTAGCATCTACCGTGAGGACGGCACCTGCTGCCACAACTGCGCCCTTGCCAATACGCTTCACTCTCGGAGTAATGATTGCGCCGGCACCAATCCACACATTATCCTCGATAACCAACGAAGAAAATTCAATGGGGTTTTTATGCCAGTTACTGTACCCCGTCTTCACGACGTGATTATGTGTAAATACTTTAGCTCCTTCAGATATTGCAACATCATTCCCGATCACCAGACCACCAGAGTAATCTATATATGCGTCCCGCCCTAACTCCAGGTTTTTTCCGATATCAATTCCGGAAGTAGAACTCCTGTGAGCTGTGGTAACTAGCACTCTATCCGAAACTCTCATCCCACCAGCCGCGAAATAACTTGAATAAATCCGGTTTCTCACCTTTGAAAGCACAGGAAGTCCAAATAACGATACAGTTCGAGCGAACACATATAGTACTTTTTTGACTAACATAAGTAGGCGCTCACCAGATACCTTTGGTGTCAACCAAGTACTCGAGAGTTGGGATATCCATTTTGAAAACACCATGATCTACCAACAGAACATGAACATTAGCTGTCTTGGTGGCTTCCCCTAAGCTAACCAGCTTCATTCCGTCCAAAACACCCTCATGGTGTGTTATATTAGGTTCTACTGCTACCACGTCCCCAGTATGCTCACGAATTATCGCCTTTACGATATTTAGCGCTGGACTCTCGCGGAGATCGTCAATATCAGGCTTGAACGCTAACCCATAACAAGCAACCGTTATGTCCTTAGGCGACTTAGCTGGATGATCTTCTTTAAACTGTTTCACTTTCTCCATAACCTTAGCCACTACCCACTGAGGTTTCATATCATTTGTTTCACGCGCGCACCTAATAAGCCTAGCCTCTTTCTCAGCGCTACTTACTATGAACCACGGATCTACCGCGATACAGTGGCCGCCAACACCTGGCCCAGGTTGAAGTATACTTACCCGCGGGTGCCTATTTGCAAGCTTAATCAGCTCCCAAACATTTATATCCAACTTATCACAAATAATAGATAATTCATTCGCAAAAGCGATATTCACGTCTCTAAAGCTGTTCTCGGTCAACTTACACATCTCAGCTGTTCGAGCGTTGGTAGTGAGGCACTCTCCTTCCACAAAGGTCTTATAAAGCGCACATGCCTGTTCAGAACACCTTGTTGTCATACCACCGATAATGCGGTCATTTTGCACTAATTCCCGCAAGACATGGCCTGGTAGCACCCGCTCAGGGCAGTGAGCAACACGAATGTCCGACTCCACGCCATGTGTCTGAGGAAAGCTGAGGTCAGGACGAGCTTCAGCCAACCATTCTGCCATTTGCTCAGTAGCACCCACCGGTGATGTCGATTCAAGAATCACCAAGTTGCCTTTTTTCAGTACTGGCGCAATGGCCTTGGCCGCGGACTCGATGTAACCCAAGTCGGGATCGTGATTATCACCCTTAAAAGGCGTAGGAACTGCAATAAGAAATGCGTCGGCTGGTTCTGGAACGGTAGTGGCCCGCAAGTAGCCTTCCTTCACTGCGGCGTGAACCACCATATCCAAATCAGGCTCTACGATATGGATTTCTCCCCGGTTAATAGTGTCGACGGCCTTCTGATTTACATCTACTCCAATCACTTTAATTTTACGAGAAGCGAATACTGCAGCAGTAGGCAAGCCAATGTAGCCGAGCCCAACCATGGAAATAGTGTTAAATTGCATTTTGATGTTCCTTGGATAAAAAACTTTTCCGGATTGTCAGTTGCTATACCAAGCCAGCAGGCTTTCACGAATATGTTTGCATGCCCGGCCATCCCCATAGGGATTATGAGCTCTTGACATCGCTATATAAGCTTCTTCATTAGTAAGCAATGCATTCAAATTATCGCAGATTGCTCCAATTTCAGTGCCTACCAGTTTTACAGTTCCAGCATCGACCGCTTCAGGGCGCTCTGTGGTGTCGCGCATTACCAGTACTGGTTTCCCAAGTGAGGGAGCTTCCTCCTGAATACCGCCTGAGTCGGTAAGAATAATGTGAGCCCGATTCATCAAATAAACAAAGGGAAGATAATCCAGCGGCTCTATTAGATGAACATTATTGATCCCCTGCAGCAAGCGGTTTACTGGCTCGCGTACGTTGGGATTCAAATGAACCGGATAAAGCACCTCTACATCCGGGTGTGCTCTTGCCGTATCTACGAGGGCTTGGCAGATGCGTTCAAAGCCACCACCAAAGCTTTCACGGCGGTGCCCGGTTACCAATATCAGTTTTTTGTCTGAATGCAGAAAACTGAACTGATCGCTGAACTGCTGTTTCAACGCTTCGTTGGTTTCCAGTTTGTTCACTACGTCCAGCAGCGCATCAATCACCGTGTTCCCGGTTACGCTGATGGCGCTTTCAGGCACCCCTTCTTTGAGCAGGTTCTGCTTCGATGTGGCAGTGGGCGCAAAATGCAATGTCGCCAAGGCTCCGGTCAGCTTGCGGTTACCTTCCTCCGGCCAAGGGGAATAAATGTTGCCGGTACGCAGGCCTGCTTCCACGTGTGCAACCGCTATCTGTTGATAGTAGGCCGCCAAGCTTGCGGCGAAGGTTGTTGCTGTGTCGCCATGAACCAGCACGATATCTGGCTTGAATTCCGCCAGGACGGATTTAAGCCCTGTGAGGATTCCAGCAGTTACGTCGGTCAGATCCTGACCGGGTTTCATGATATTCAGATCGTAATCAGGCTTCAGTTCAAACAGTTCCAGCACCTGATCCAACATCTCGCGATGTTGGCCGGTCACGCATACCTTGGCATCGAACCTGTTGTCAGCTGCAAGTTGCAGCGCTAAAGGTGCCATTTTTATGGCTTCTGGGCGGGTGCCGAAAACACATAAAGTCTTTAGTTTGTTCATACATTACCTTAGCTGTGATGAGCAAAGCGGTGCTCTGCTTTTTGTCGATATGGAACTCGACATTCCCAGAATGAGTTATTCCACGGTTACCGATTTAGCCAGATTACGGGGCTTGTCTACGTCTGTACCTTTCACCAGCGCTACGTGGTAGCTCAGCAGCTGCAACGGAATGGTGTAAATAATGGGCGAAACGCTTTCATATACCCAGGGCAGTTTGACGTGGGTGATGCCTTCGCCGTTGTCCAGCTCCGCCCGCTCACAGGCAAAGTTGATCAACTGGCCGCCACGGGCGCGCACTTCCTGCAGGTTGGACTTGAGCTTTTCCAGCAGGCTGTCGCTGGGAGCGACGCTGACCACGGACATATCGTCATCCACCAGCGCCAATGGACCATGCTTCAGCTCACCTGCGGCGTAGGCTTCTGCGTGAATGTAGGAGATTTCCTTGAGTTTGAGCGCCCCTTCCATCGCCACCGGATAGTGCGTGCCGCGCCCCAGAAAGAGTGCGTGGTGCTTGTTGGCGAAGGTGTGCGAGAGCGTCTCAATGGCGCCATCCAGTTCAAGCACCCGTTCCACCAGTGTGGGTAGGCCACGCAGTGCGCGCACGTTGGCGGCAATCATCTCGGGGGCGCCTTTGCGCTCTTGCGCCAGCGCGGTGGTCAACCAGAGCAAAGCCACCAGTTGGGTGGTGAAGGCTTTGGTGGAGGCCACGCCAATTTCTGGCCCGGCCTGGGTGAGCAAGCGCCAGTCGGCTTCGCGCACCAAGGAGCTGCCCGCGACGTTGCAGATAGCTAGGGTGCCGAGGTAACCCTGCTGCTTGGCGTAGCGCAGGGCCGCGAGGGTATCTGCCGTTTCGCCCGATTGGGAGATGGTAATCAGCAGTGTGCCCTCTGGCACACACACATGGCGGTAGCGATATTCACTAGCCACCTCTACCTGGCAGGGTATACCGGCCTGGTCTTCAATCCAGTAGCGTGCGACCAGGCCCGCGTGGTAACTGGTGCCGCAGGCCACAATGTGAATGTTGCGAATGTCTTTCAGACGGTTCTCGGCATCGGGGCCCAACACCGCAGTAAGCACATGGCCGTCGCCAAGGGTGCCACTTAGCGTGTTGGCAATGGCTTCTGGCTGCTCATAGATTTCCTTGAGCATGTAGTGACGGTACTCGCCCTTGTCCAGGCTGTGGGCAGCGTGCTCATAGCGTTGCACCGGATGCTCCACTGCCTGGTTGTTGCTGTTCCAGATGCTGCATTCATCCAGTGTGAGGCGCGCGTGCTCGCCCTCTTCCAGGTAGATGAACTGATCCGTCACTTGCAGCAGTGCGAGCGGGTCAGAGCCGATAAAGTGTTCTTCGCTGCCAATGCCGATCACCAGCGGGCTGCCCATGCGGGCGCAATACAGGGTATTGGGTTCATCCTGATGGATAATCCCCAGTGCGAAGGCACCGTGTATCTCGGCCAGGGTGCTGCGCAAGGCGCAGAGCATATTGGGCTTGCTGGCGTAGTGATGCGCCAATAGATGTGCGACTACTTCGGTGTCGGTATCGGAGGTGAACTCGTAACCCATTTCCTGCAATCGCACACGCAAGTTGTGATGGTTCTCGATAATGCCGTTATGTACAACCGCCAAACGCTCCGAGAGGTGCGGGTGGGCGTTGCGCTCCGAGGGCTTGCCATGGGTCGCCCACCGAGTATGCGCAATGCCCAAGTGGCCATTGGCCGGAGCAGACGCTAGTGCGGCTTCCAGTTCGGCGACCTTACCCATGGCGCGGGTGCGATTTATACCGTTACCGTCGGCGAGCACTGCAACACCGGCCGAATCGTAGCCTCGATATTCCAGTCGACGCAGGCCCTCGATGAGGATGGGGGTGATATTACGCAGCGAGACTGCGCCGACTATTCCGCACATATTTGATAGATCTTCCTGTTAGAAGCAACTGCTGGTAACCGCTGCGCCGTGCTGCAGCGACGCCGGCTTCGAGCACGGCGCTCCTTGTTGGTTCATTTTTGCTACGCTACCGCCCCAAGATTTGCAGTCGGCTTCTTGAAGACGTGAGCAAACGCACATTTTACAACCAATAAACACACAATGAGAAAACGTTTCCCAAAGATTGGCTTAGCGAATTGTTCGGCATTCTTTGATGCCTGTTATATCGGATATTTGTTGCAGAGCTGGTTTCAGGCTGTTGATCTAAGTGCCTTTAACAGAACGCTGACCTCGTGTTTGCGGTGCAGGAGGTTAAGCAGGATCACTGCCCGTTCCCGGCCGTCAAGACAACTAAAAATCGCATTCAGGTCGCGCAAAGGCCCTTCAGCTACCGTCACGACCTCTCCGCTGCGAAACAGCGGTTCGCCCGAAAAGCTGCGATCTACGCGTGCCTGTATGCCAGCCACCAGCGTGTCAGACAAAGGCACAGCATGATTGGCGAAGGTAACCAGGCGCAGCACACCTCGAGTGGATCTAATCGGATGCCAGCTGTCAGTCAGCTCACAGAGTTTGATAAACAGATAACCGGGGAATAAGGGTTCGTTCACGTTCACGACTTTACCGTGGCGAAGCCTCTCAACCTGGTGTGACGGCAAGTAGCAGGCGTAGGCTTGATTGCGCAAACTCTCAGCTGCGCGCACCTCTTGACGAGGCTTGCACTGGATGAGATACCATTTTTGCTGTAGCTGCTTTAGACATCCTGTCCTTCGATCGCGCTCGTTTTAACGCACGGCTGCATTGCTGGCTCGATATGCCTCAAGATGCCTGAATCACTAGCATACAGGGACATCCTGTGATGATTTAAGAGCGGGTATGTTACAGACCCAGCTATTAGACAGACAAGCTTTAAACAGGAATTTGTTCTATTTAGGGCAACACAGCGGGTTGTTTTGAGTTATGGTTTTGGCTCGAAAAGGTAGTCAGCTGGCGGAGTTGCGGGGGTTTTGGGGTGGCGGGATTGCGGCTTTTGGGACTGCGTTTGGTTTTGGGGCTTGGTGTGCTGGGGTCGTATCTCAGGCTGTACTTGGCGAGCCGCATTCAGCCGGCTGCTTTCTAACTCGGCGCTCGCGGTAACCCAAGCATTTTTTCGTCAGCTTTGTGTTTCCTGCCCGCTTATGTGGGATGGTTAGGGGCGTGCCGTTGCGGGGCTTGGGTCGCGGTCGGAAAACTTTGCTTTCCGGGAATTGGCTCTGCTATATGCCGGGTCTGCCGATTTTGTAGGGTTTAGCTCATTACCGTTTTCGCCTTTAGGCGAGCCAAGGTGGCATGCTTGCCCATGCCCCCTTAGCGATCCCCCAGGGCACCCAGCTGCGCGGCCCTTTGGGTTCGCTGCGTTGCTCGATCTGCCGGGGATACTCGCAAACTCGCTACGCTCAGACACCGCGAGCATCTTTTTCCCAGCAGCCCTGCGCTACTCGCCCGCTCAGATGGGATGGTTTGTACCGTGCAGTTGCGTAAGCTTGTGTTCGCTATAGAGAAAACCAAGTGCTGGCATTGTGGGCGGGGGTCGGCTTGGCTATTGAGCTCAGCTGAACCTTTGCTGGCCGGGATGGAACCCGGCCATCCAGAAAACCGCTGGGATTTATTATTGGGGTGAATCCGGAGTGCCCATAAACTGTGGCTTGTGTTGGCTGGCGGGCTTTAGGTTGGGATGGTTACTTGTAGTTCTTTTGATTTTTCCTGTGCTGCTTGTCGTAGTTTGGTGGCTAGGGTGGCTTTGGCGCCTTCGTCGCCGTGGACTAGGCGTACTTCTTTGGGCCAGTGGTGCATGCCGGTGATAAAGCTGACCAGGCCTTTTTGATCAGCGTGTGCAGAGTAGCCGCCCAGCGTGTGTACGCCGGCGTTGATGGTATAGCGCTTGCCATCCAGCTCAACGTAGCCGTTACTCGGACCATATTGCGCAATGGCGTATCCCGGCGTGCCACGCGCCTGATAGCCGACAAAGACCACATTGTGCCGTGCGTCGCGCAGCATCGCCTTGAGATAGTTAACCACCCTACCAGCGGTGCACATGCCACTGCCGGTGATCACAATGGCGGGTTGGTGGGTATGCGCCAGGCGATTGACCATTTTCACATGTTGGGCGTGGGTGGTGACGGTGAGTAACTGCTTGAACGCCAACGGCTGATGGCCTTGCACTACACGCTTGAGCGCTTCAGCGTTCCACCAGGGTTTTAGCTCGCGGTATAGCTTGGTAAAGCGCGTTGCCAAGGGAGCGTCCAGTATCACCGGTATTTGCTGCCATGCTTTATTACCCTGGATGATCCCTTCCAGCTCGTAGAGTAGCTCCTGGGTACGGCCAATACTAAAGGCCGGGATAATCACACTGCCGCCGTCAGCCAGGGCGCGCTCAAGCACCTTTTGCAAGCGTGCGCGGCGATTACGCCGACTCTCGTGCTGGCGGTCACCATAGGTACTTTCCAGTACGACCACATCAGCCGCGTGTGGTGGTTTTGGCGCTGGCAGCATGGGGGCATGGGGCGCACCCAGATCACCGGAAAATACAATGCGACGACGTCGCTGTTGCAGCGGATAGTGCAGATCGCACTCAATATAGGCCGAGCCCAGAATATGCCCGGCCCGCTGAAAGCGAATGCGACACACCAGGTCTGGGCGCTCAAGCACCGTGACCCACTCTTTGTATGGGTGACCCTGCAGGTAGCCAGACACTTTTTTTACGTAACGCTCAGCTAGAACGGCGTCCCGACTGATACCCACCTTGAAGGCGTCTTCCAGCACGGTTGGCATCAATAATGCCGAGGGTTCGGTGCAGTGAATGGGCTGATCAAAGCCCGCCGCCAACAACCAGGGTAGCCGACCAATGTGGTCAACATGTACGTGGGTGGCGATCAGTGCGTGCACTGTTGTCAGGGCAAACTCGATGGCCAGACTGTTTTGCCCTGCCCCGCCGTTTGAGACCTCTGCACCCTGAAAAAGACCACAGTCAATCAATAGGCTGTCGTCCTCTGTTAGCCACAGCTGATGACAAGACCCAGTGACGCCGTTAACGGCGCCGTGGTGCTGAATCCAGGGATAGGTAACGCGCATAAACAAGCTCCTTTTGTTTTGGCTAGCTTATGCCAGCAGCCCTTGTGATTCGGCGAACCAGTGCACACCTCAACCTAAAACGACCGCACGAAGATTTTTAGCTGCCCTGCTGTTACGCGCGCATGCAGGGATCGGCCGGGCACCTATTGCGCCATCGTCCAGCCTCCCTCACAATTGGCGTTAACACGTCAACAATTTGGCCCGCGACGCACGACAATAACTTGACCCAAGATCGGGCAGAAACTAGAGTTCCGCCCGAGCGATACATCAATGGTATTAATAACAGGATGGCTTAACACCGAATGATCAGGTCGATTCTGGTTGTCTGTGTCGGCAATATTTGCCGTAGCCCGACAGCACAAGCCTTGCTGCAAAGCAAGCTTACCGGCAGCAATATCCGAGTGACCTCGGCTGGCCTGGGGGCGCTGGTAGATAAACCCGTTGATGCCACCGCCGCCGAGGTTATGCAGGCTGCAGGCTATGCGTTACCCGACCATCAAGCACGGCAGCTCACACCCGAGATGCTGCGCGAAGCAGATCTGGTTCTGGCGATGGAAAATCGCCACCTGCAGTCCATTCATGCGATGGCACCGCAAGCCCGAGGCAAAACCATGTTGCTGGGTAAGTGGTTAGATAACGCAGAAATACCAGACCCTTACCGTCAACAGCGCCCCGCCTTTGAACACGTATTTCGCGTTATAGAGCGGGCAACAGATGCATGGCTACACTATCTATAACACTGATTTTTTTACTCGTAATGGAAACCCCCAGGTAATGCAGACCACCCCGGCACCGCCCAAGCACGAAACCAGCGACGAAATCGATCTATTGGCGCTGCTAGGTGCTTTGCTCGACCAAAAGCTCATCATCATCGCTTGCACCCTGATTTTCGCGTTGTGCGGCATTGCCTATGCCTTGCTGGCCACCCCTATCTATCAGGCCAATGCGGTCATTCAGATTGAAGAAAAATCGCAGGGCATTGGCGGTTTATTGGGTGACGCGAGTGGCGGCGATATGTTTTCCAGCGCCAGTGCCGCAGCGACCGAGATAGAGCTGCTCAAGTCGCGCAAGGTGATTGGCCAGGCGGTAGAAAACCTGAAGCTCGATATTGAAGCCAAGCCCAAACTGATGCCGGTCATCGGCTCTTTCTTCTATCTGCGTTTTACTCCCACCCCTGAAGCCCCCGTAGCAGAGCCGTTAATGGCCTTTGACAGCTACGCCTGGGGTGGTGAAGCGGTTGAGCTATTTCAACTGGAAGTCCCGCCGTCTTACGAGGGCAAACAACTAATACTGCGGGCCGAAGCCAACGATGGCTTCAGCCTGCTGAATGATGATGGCGAGACGCTGGTCACTGGTGTGGTTAATCAGCCAACCAACGAGCACGGCTTTCGCGTTCAGGTTAAGCAGTTGACTGCCCATCCGGGTACCGAGTTTGCGATCATCAAACGCAACCAGCTGCGCACCATCCTGGGTTACCAGCGCGAGGTAGCGGCAAGTGAGAAAGGCCGCGACTCTGGTATTTTGTCGTTGAGTCTGGAAAGCCCCTACCCTGGCGAGGCGACTGAGATACTGGACGAAGTCAGCCGCCTTTACGTGCGCCAGAACGTAGAACGCAAATCAGCCGAGGCGCAACAAAGCCTCGACTTTTTGAAGGACCAGCTGCCTGAGGTGCGGCGCCAGCTCGAAACCGCCGAAACCGCCTTGAACGACTATCAGGCCAGCGCCGGATCAGTTGATATCACCATAGAAACGCAGGCCGTGCTGGACCAGGTGGTGGAGCTTGAAACCTCGATTTCCGAGCTGGATCTTAAGCGTTCAGAGATGGAGCGCCGCTTCACACGGCAACATCCGACTTACCAGGCCCTGATCGAACAAAAGCGGCAGCTTGTTAGTCGCCGCGATGCCCTGCTTGAGCGTGTTGGCGGCCTACCCGAGACCCAACAAGAGCTGCTGCGTCTGTCGCGTGATGTTGAAGTGAGTACCGAAATCTACACCGCGATGCTCAACAAGTCGCAAGAACTCGATATTGTGCGCGCTGGCACCGTCGGCAACGTGCGCATCATTGATGATGCGGTGGTTGACACTTCCGCGCCGGTCAAACCCAAGAAAGCGTTGATCGTAGTGTTGGCGACCCTGCTGGGCGGCATGCTGGGCATGGCTATTGCCCTGTTGCGTCACGCCCTTAACCGCGGCATAGACAACCCCGAGCTGATCGAGCAGCTGGGGCTACCCGTTTACGCGTCCGTTCCCTTCAGCAAAGAGCAACAGCTGATGGAGCGCGAGGTTAAGTCCAAGCACGGTAGTAGCCAGAGCTCGCATTTGCTGGCCGCTATCAACCCGGCTGATCTGTCGATTGAATCGCTACGCAGCCTGAGAACCAGCTTGCACTTTGCCATGATGGAGGCCAAGAACAATATATTGATGATCTCTGGTCCCAGCCCGAACGTCGGCAAAACGTTCATCTCTGCCAACCTGGCGGCCATCGTGGCGCAGGCGGGCCAGAAAGTCGTGTTGATTGATAGCGACATGCGCAAAGGCTACTTGCACAAACTACTCAAGCGCGAGCCGGAACCTGGCCTGTCCAACCTGTTGGTGAGTACGCACTCGCTAGCGGATATAGTTCACAAAACGGAAGTAGAGAATCTGCATTTTATCGCCCGCGGTCAGATCCCTCCCAACCCGTCAGAACTACTAATGCACGCTAACTTTGAGACCATGCTGACCAAATTAAGCAGCCTGTATGACCTGGTTATTGTGGATACACCGCCTATACTGGCAGTTACTGATGCAGCGCTGGTTGGCCGCCTGGCGGGCACCAGCCTGATTGTGACGCGCTTTGGCTTGACCCCGGTCAAGGAAATTGAACTGACACTGCAACGCTTCCGTAACAATGGTGTTGATATAAAAGGCGCCATTTTCAACGCGGTAGAAAAGAAAGCGTCCGCTTACGGTTATGGTAATTACGGCTATTACCAGTACGAATACAAGTCTGACAAGTGAGCAGCCTGCAAACATGTAAATAAGGACTTTTAATGCTTCACTTGTTGGGTATAATCACAGTTGGTTTAATTTCGCAAGGAGACGAGACATGAAAAAATACACATTGGCAATGGTGGCCTGCGGCCTTCTGCTCGCCTCCAATGCAAGCTTTGCTCAAGATGCTGGCGCAAGCGGCGGCGCGGCAGCCGTTAATTCTGGCGCCGGTGGTGCTGGCGGTTCTGGCAATGGCGGTGCCGGGGCTGGTGGCGTAGGCGCTGGCGTACAACCTGGTGGTGCTACTGGTGGCATTAACGCTGGCGGCTGGGCTCTGGGTTTAGGCGCCGTAGGTCTTGCCGGTGCTGCAGCAGCTGGCGGTGGTGGCGGCGGTTCTAACGACCCTGCAGGCACTACTGGTACCACAACCGGTACTAACTGATATTGGTCAGGTAGCATCCAAGGTCACCTGAAATGCGTTTCGGGTGACCTTTTTTATTGTCAGAATAACGTTCCGAATCACTATAAACATAAGATCACGCCATCATGAATCGACTTTCTCTCGCAGCCCTAGGCACCTCGGCTCTTCTCCTCCAGGCGTGCATGTTCTCGCCGGGCATGAACATGGATACAGACCGCCTGATCCATGAGGATTCAGCAGAAGAAAGTCTGGTTGAGATGGTGCAGATCACGCCCAAGGTGCTGGCGCAGGAAAATGCCGTAGCACGGGACCGCTCAGTACCAGCGCAACTGCTGGAATATGCACCGGAGAATTACCGCATCGGGCCCAATGACGCCCTGTTTATTACGGTTTGGGATCACCCCGAGCTGACCATTCCCGGCGGCCAGCAACAGGCATCATCCGCCAACGCCCGGGTAGTGCGTGATGACGGCACCCTGTTTTATCCCTTCATTGGTAGCGTGGAAGTAGCCGGGCTAACCCAGGAAGAGCTGCGCAAGATTATTCGCGATCGCCTTTCGCGCTATATCGAACAACCTCAGGTTGACGTCAACATCATTGAATATAACAGCCAGAAGGTAACCCTGAGTGGCGCTTTCATGGAGCCGGGCTTTCGGGCGATCAACTCGCAGCCACTGACGCTGCTGCAGGCTGTTGGTGAAGCAGGCATCGACCCCGAGCGCGCGGATCTATCGCACCTGAGCCTGATACGCGATGGCGAGGTTTATACCCTCGATTACGATTACCTCACCAGCAACCCAAGTGAGGTCGGCAACGTTTACCTCAAGCCGGGCGACAAGCTGCACCTGGCGCTGAATGATTCGCGCAAGGTCTTTGTTATGGGTGAGGTAGAGCGTCCTTCTGCCCTGCCTTACAGCACTAGCCGTATGACCCTGAGCGAAGTACTGGGCACCGTCGGCGGGCCTTCCCCGATCTCGTCCAGCGGTCGTGAGGTTTATGTGATTCGCGGCGTAGAAGACCTGCAGACACAGAAAGCCACTATCTTTCAATTGAACGCCCAATCGCCTTCTGCGTTCATTCTTGCCGATCAATTTGAGATGCAGCCGCAAGACGTGGTCTTTGTCGGCGCCGCCGGCATCACCCGCTGGAACCGCTTTGTAAGCCAACTGTTCCCCAGTGCGGGCATTCTGGGCACTGCCGTGCGCGTGGGTAGCGATTACAACGACATTCGCAACGACAACTGATAAGGCGTCCCTGTGAACCTGCTTATTCGCGGGGGCCTTTTGGCTCTGGCCGCCCTCTGCCTGCCTGCCTGCAACTCTGTTACAGCGGACTCGATTGAGACCTTCAACCGCGCGCTTAGCGGTAAGGTAAACGAAATCCCCGTGGCGCAAATACGCGCCGTCACGGCAGACAGCCTGCTGATTAAAGCCGCTGGCGCAGAAGCGCTTTACGTAAAGCTGAGCAGCGACGGCAGGCGGGTAAACTGGTATGGTTTGACCGAAGAAGTGCAAACCAGCCATGGCCGCATTACGCAGTTACTCGGCTTCAAAAGCGATGCGCTTATTCCCCTGGTAGCTGATGACCCCTTTGCAACGGGGTTAATGCAGGTTGCCGATGGCACTCAAGTGCTGCGCCATGTTGACTATCCGCTCAACTACCAAACCGGCCTGGAACAGTACGCTACCTACTACCGCGGGCCAGTCGAGAACGTGCAGATCCTTGACCGGGTGGAAAGTCATCAGCGCATAGATGAAGTCATCCGTATGCCCCAGCTCAACTATGAGGCGATCAACTACTACTGGCTGGATGTGCAAAGCGGTCACGTACGTCGCAGCATCCAGCACCTGTCACCTGAGATGCCCGCACTGGATATTACCCTGACCCGCCTGCCGCCCGCCGGAGACGCGCCATGAAACGCACATGGATCGCATCGCTGGTTAGCCTGTGTTGCTTTGCTGCACTGCCTGCGCTGGCGCAAACCGCTGCCACTATCAGTGTGCGCGGTGCCGTAGCGCAGCCCGGCGAATTCAGCTGGCAGTCCGACACGCGTCTGCTTAATGCCAGCATTGCCGCCAATGTAAACCACGATGCCTGGTATCAGGGCGCTGCATTGCTCAGACAGAGCGCCATGCGCGATCAGCAAAAGCTCAAACGCGGTCTGTTGTTTGATTTGCAGACAGCCAATGTCAATGCGCGTGCTCTAGGCCTGGCAGGCACCAGCGAGCTGCTCAAGCAATGGGAGCGGCGCATAGCAGGCACCGCTGTCACCGGCCGCATCGCAGCTGAGCTGAATCCGCTCAAGCAAAGGCTATTGGCCTTCAACCCGCTGCTTGAACCCGGCGATCAGATTATTTATCCAAACCGTCCGCATCAGGTGCGCGTCTTGGGCGCTGTGCAACAGGATTGTGTGCTTGAGTTTGCGCCGACACTCGACCCACTGGACTACCGCGAAGCCTGCCCATTACACGAGGCCGCGAACAGCCAGTATCTTTACATCATCCAGCCGGATGGCAAGGTTGAATTGATCGGCACGGCTTACTGGAATGCGGAAGACGCCTGGGTTGCTGTAGGCGCACTGCTCTACGTGCCCTTTAAGTCGGCACTTTTTGGCACTAGCCGCGATGAGTTCAATAACGAGATGGCGCAATGGCTGGCCACGCAGTATGAGTTAACAGGTGGCTACCATGAGTAAGGGTTACCCGCGTTTCATTGTCCCGCTGGTGGTAACACCACTGCTGTTGTCTGCCGCGTCCTTTAGCCTGGCCGAAGGCAACAATAGCCGCTACCGCACCACGCAACACGATTTTGGCGGTGTTGGCCTGTTGCAAACGCCGACCGCCCGCATGGCCCCCGAAGGCTCGTTCAGCATCAATGCCAACCGCACCAGCCCTTACAGCCGTTACAGCATATCCGGTCAGCCTTTGCCCTGGCTGGAGAGCACCATACGCTATATCGCCATCACCAACCGCAAGTACGAAGCGGATCGCGATGGCGACCAGAGCCTGAAAGATAAAGCCATCGACGCCAAAATCAGACTTTGGCAAGAAAGTTATTGGGCGCCGGAACTGGCGTTAGGTTTTCGAGACCTGGGCGGTACGGGTTTGTTTTCCAGCGAGTTTATCGTTGCCAACAAACGCATCTACGATTTTGACTTCAGTCTGGGCGTGGCCTGGGGTTATATCGGCAATCGCGGCGATGCGGGCAACCCGCTCTCCTTGATCAGCGGTAGCTTTGATGAACGGACGCGCTCTGACGATCCCGGCGGCACCTTTAACACCAGTAGCTATTTCAGCGGCCGCCCAGGCTTTTTTGGCGGTGTTGAATATCAAACACCCTGGGACGACCTGCGCATCAAGGTTGAGCTGGACGGCAACGATTATCAGTCAGAGCCGCAGAACAACAATCAGACGCAAGACTCCCCGATCAACGTCGGCGCGCTTTACAGCCTTACCGACGGTATTGATCTGACCGCTGCCTGGGAGCGCGGCAATACGGCCATGTTTGGCATTACCTTCCATACCAATCTGAAAACCGCCAGCATGCCTGCCAAGCTACTCGACCCCGACCCTGAGGTGCGCGAGCCGCTACCCGCAGGCGTTAACGGCGCAGCGGTAGACTGGCAGAATGTTAGTCAGCGGCTACAAAGCAACGCAGGCATCAAGGTGCAGGAAATCTCCTTGCATGGCGATGAGGTGATCATTACCGGCGAACAGACAACCTTCCGCTCGCAGGCCAAGGGCCTGGGCCGCGCCGCCAGGGTGCTGGATAACAGCCTGGGTGAAGGCCGCTACGATTGGTACACCCTGGTGTATCGCTCGCGCGGTATGCCGGTCAGCCAAACCAGCATCAACGCAGAAAAATTGCGGCAGTACGAGCTTAACGAGATTGATCGGCAGTCACTGCGCCGCGCTACTGCCAATGCCGTACCTTCGGTATTGAACGATGAAGTAGTTTATAGCGCGCCGCTGGACCGAACTGATTTCAGTACCGGCCTCGGCTATACCCAGAGTATCGGCGGCCCCGACAACTTTCTGCTGTACCAGTTCTTCCTGCGCTTCAACGCGGCCTACCACTTTGACCGGAACAAGTGGATCGACGGCAGCCTGGGCCTTAATTTGCTGAACAACTACGATGAGTTTGTGTACGATGCGCCGAGTCAGTTGCCCCGCGTGCGCACTGACGTGCGTGAGTACATGACCACGTCCGACGTACAGCTCAAGCACCTGCAATACACACAGACCAAACAGCTTGATCGCGATCTCTATGCCATGGGTTACGTGGGTCTTTTTGAATCCATGTACGGCGGCATTGGCGGTGAAGTACTCTACCGCCCCTACGGCGCTGACTGGGCGCTGGGTCTTGATGCCAACTGGGTCAGGCAGCGCGGTTACGAGCAGCACCTGAGCTTCCGTGACTATTCAACCTTTACCGGACACCTCACTGGTTACCTGCAAACCGGCTTCCACGATGTGCTGGCCACGGTTAAACTGGGCCGCTACCTGGCAGGCGATTACGGCGGAACCCTGGATCTGTCTCGTCGCTTCGACAACGGCGTAACCATTGGTGGCTGGGCAACCAGGACCAACGTGTCTGCCGAGGAATTTGGTGAGGGCAGTTTTGATAAAGGGGTGTATATGAGCTTTCCGTTCGATGCCTTCTTTGCGCGCTCAACCACCGCTACCGGCTTTGTGGCCTGGCGACCGCTTACCCGTGACGGTGGCGCGCGCCTGTCTCGCTATTATCAACTATACGACCTGACCTCCGATCGCGATCTAGACCGCTTTAATGAAGGGTTCGGCAGCATCACGGAATAATTATGCAGCACACCCTGACGCGCCTCTGGGCGCGCTATCGTACGGTTTTCAAAATCGCATTTTTTGCGCTGTTGGCGTTGGGCCTTTACCTTGGCATGCGCCCAACCCCGGCACCTGCCAGCTACAACTGGCAGGCCACTTTCTATCATATGGCCGGCTTGTTTTCGCTCACCCTGCTGAGCTATCCGGCTTTCCCCCGCTGGTATTGGTGGATCCGCGGCCTGCTCATGTTCAGCATGGGTGTGGCGATAGAGTACGTGCAGTCGTTTCACCCGACCCGCTCGGCTGAATGGGCCGACATCCTGGCTAACAGCAGTGGCATTGTTGCGGCTTTGCTGCTGGCTGGCATTTGTATTTTTCTGTCGCGCAGGCTGACCACTCGCTCCTGAATGCTAATCCCCTTGTCTGGCTATTCGACCTGACGCGAACCAAGTCACATTTCTGACCTCATTTTGCAATCAATCCGGCGAACTGCGGAATAGCTCCCAGCACGTCCACTTTGTGACTGATAAGTTCTATAGCTCAAAAAAACGACAAGGACGGCGTTTAATGAGCAGAAACACCTACCGTATCAACAACCGACAGTTCGACGTCTGGCGTGGCTGGTACCATCAAACACGGCATTCAGACCCCGACATACCCTACGCTATTCAGCTGATATCTCTGCGCCTGGCTGATGCCCTGCCTGCCGACGAATTACACAAGGTGGATACCGACGCACTGATGGTACAACCCACCGAGCGAGTCCAGTTCAAGCGCGAGCGCACGCAAGAAATTCTGCATGCCGGACATGGTAGCTGCGCCTTGAGTAATGCCACGCTGGCCCGCGCGGTGCTGGACACCCTGGAAGACCAGCACGGCAAACGCTACCGGCTGATTGCCTGGTGCATTCTGCCTAACCAGATTCACGTGTTGATTGAACCCTGCTGCCCACTGCAGAGGATCGTACAGGACTGGAAATCCGTTACTACGCGCTGGGCGCTGCAGCACAATGAAGAGCTGCAGTTGGCCTTTAAAGGCAAAAGCCTGTGGATGAAACGCTATCAGGATCGCTTTATTGCCGATGACAAACACCTGGCCGAGGTGATTTGCACTCTGCACGATAGCCCGGTAGCGGCTGGCCTGTGCGAGTCTGCTGAGCAGTGGCGCTGGTCCAGCGCATACCGCAAGCACAGCAGGTAAGCCTTGGCCCGCCGTCCGCCGGTTGTGCCACCCAGCGGCTTGTACGACACTAGCGAGCTTTAGACAGCATAACTTCAGTAATGACTGGAGCAGCAACGGGTTCAAGGAGACGGCAATGCAGGCTAGCGAACAGGCAACCTTGGTGGCGGCTATCGTCGAGATCGCACGACAGGCGGGTGATCTTATTCTCGATATTTACCATAGCGATTTTGAGGTGCGCGGCAAAGAAGACGCCTCTCCGGTTACCGCCGCAGACGAACAGGCCGAAGCACTGATCCTGCAGGGCTTAAACACACTGGCAACGCCCTACCCCATCATCGCCGAGGAAGCTTACGCCGCCGGAGATATACCCGCAGTAGATGACTGCTTCTGGCTGGTGGACCCGCTTGATGGGACGCGCGAGTTCGTCAATCGCAACGGCGAGTTCACCGTCAATATCGCGCTGATCCAGCAAGGCAAACCGCTACTCGGCGTGGTACTGGCTCCCGCACTGAACCAGCTATACGCTGGCTCACGGGATAACGGTGCGTTTGTCGAGGATGATCAAGGCCGCCGCGCTATCAAGGCACGACGGCCGGCACAAGCTGGCCTTGATGTATTGGCCAGCCGCTCCCATGGCGACACAGCCGCACTCGACGAGTTGCTCAAAGGCCGCACCGTGCACTCGCTGATCAACGCAGGTTCATCGCTCAAGCTCTGCTTGATTGCCGCAGGTCAGGCTGATGTCTACCCTCGCCAGGGACGCACTATGGAGTGGGATATTGCCGCGGGTGACGCTGTGCTGCGGGCCGCTGGTGGGCATGTGCAGGTGTTTGATGGCTCGCCCCTGCGGTACGGCAAAGCGGGGTTTGAGAATCCGCATTTTGTCGCTTCAGGCGCTGAAGCCTTTTTTTGACGGCTCGCGGTTAATTAGCAGACTGACCGCCCGCTGCGTCATCTGAATTTGATCTCTGCATGCATACGGGTCTAACCGCCAAGCGCGGAGCAGTCCAGGCCGCAAGAACGCCCTCAAGCACAGTGCAAAAACAAAAAAACCGCATCGAAATGCGGTTTTTTTGCTGACGCCGTGGTGGGATCAAGCAGCTGGCTGAGCCGCCTTCACCATACCCGCCAACTCACCAGACTCATGCAACTCAAGAATGATGTCGCTACCGCCTACCAACTCGCCGCCAATCCACAGCTGCGGGAAGGTTGGCCAGTTGGCGTAGCCTGGCAGAGTAGAGCGAACGTCGGGGTTTTGCAGAATGTCGACATAGGCAAACTTCTCGCCACAGGCCATCAGCGCCTGTACTGCGCGAGCAGAGAAGCCGCACTGTGGAGCATTCGGGGCGCCTTTCATGTAGATCAGCACCGGGTTGTTGGCGATCTGTTCTTTGATGGTATCGATGACATCCATGGTAAATCCTCGTAACTGGGTAAGGCATTCGAACGCTTTGCTGGGCAGACATTCTACAGCAAAGCGTTCAGTTATGCTGCCACCACCTCGACACTCAAGCCATTGACCGCCGCATTGCCGGTAACCGGGTCAAAGAACCGCTCGTCGGTCAGGTCGTTAGCACTCACCCCGGCGTTACGCTCGGCTGTCTCCATCTGCGTGCCCTTGCGGTTATGCCCCCAGCCATGCGGCAAGCTGACGACGCCGGGCGCCATTTCATCGCTCGCGCTGACCTTAACGTCGACAGCGCCAACCCGCGAACGCACAGTCACTAGTTGCCCATCCTGCAAGCCTCGCTCGCTCAGATCCTGCGGGTGCATCAGCAGCTGATCTCGCGGTTTGCCTTTGACCAGGCGCTGGTAATTGTGCATCCAGGAGTTATTGCTGCGCACGTGCCGTCTGCCTATCAGGCGCAACTCACCTTGTTTTGGCATCAGGGTGTCGAGTTCGGCGGCAACCCGCTGCAGATCCTGCAACATCAAGGGCTGGGCCAGCTCGATACGCTTGCTGGCGGTTTGAATCCGGCGCAGCAGGTTGGGCTGCAGCGGGCCCAGATCGATACCGTGCGGATGCCGCTGCAGCTCGGCAAGGCTCAAGCGATCGCCGTGCGGCCCGCGCTTCATAGCCATATCCACCATCTGCGCGGGCGGCATCGTCTCGCGGGCGGGCTGCCCCATTTGCCGAGCAAACGCCTGTCCCAGGCCAACAAAGATTTCCCAGTCATGCAACGCATCGGCCGGCTTGGCCAGCACCGGCTCGTTGTAACGGGTGACATTGCGCACGGCGAAATTATTGAAGGTGATGTCGTAGTGGTCGTGCTCCAGCGCCGAGGTCGGCGGCAGTATGACGTCTGCATGCCGGGTGGTCTCATTGATATAGAGGTCCACGCTAACCATAAACTCCAGCCCTTCCAGCGCCTGATCCAGTTGTCGGCCATTGGGCGTCGACAGCACCGGGTTACCTGCTGAGGTAAAGAGTGCCTTGATTTGCCCCTCACCCGGCGTGAGCATCTCCTCGGCCAGGACGGCGGACGGCAGTTCGCCATTGAACTCAGGCAGGCCGGAAACGCGACTCTGCCATGCATTAAAATGACCGCCCTTACCCTTGCTGACCACATCGAACGCGGGCTCTGGGAAGAGCGAGCCACCCGGCACATCAAGGTTGCCGGTTACCACGTTGATGACTTGAATCAGCCATTGGCATAGCGTGCCGTAGCGCTGTACCGAGACGCCCATACGGCCGTAACAGACCGCATGTTCTGCCGCGGCAAAATCACGCGCCAACTGCTTTATCTGCTCAGCAGAAATACCGCAATGCGGAGCCATTTTTTCCGCACTGAAATCACTGACGGCAGCCGCTACCGCGTCCAGTCCCTCGGTGGCATCCAGCACCGGGCTCGCCTTGGTCAGATTTTCGGCAAATAGGGTATTGAGCAAACCCAACAGCAGTGCCACATCGGTGCCCGGCTGAATAAACAGATGCTCACTGGCTACCTCTGCCGTCTCACTGCGGCGCGGATCGACCACCACCAGCTGGCCGCCACGTGCTTTCAGCGCCTTGATGCGCTTACCGACATCCGGCACCGTCATGATGCTGCCGTTGGAGGCCAGCGGGTTGGCGCCGAGCATAAGAAAGTAGTCGGTATGGTCAATGTCGGGAATCGGGATCATCAGCATGTGGCCATAGAGCCAGAGCGAGACCAGATGATGCGGCAGTTGGTCCACCGAGGTCGCCGAGTAGCGCTGCTTGGTGTGTAACTGGCCCAGAAAATAGTTGCCGTGCGTCATTGAGCCATAGTTGTGTACGTTGGGATTACCCATGTAAACACCGACCGCGTTATTGCCGTGCTCGCGTTGAATCTCGGCAAAGCGGCTGGCTACCAGTTCAAAGGCTTCCTCCCACCCAATCGACTCCCAACGCTCCCCTACCCGCTTGACTGGCTGACGCAGACGCTGCGGGTCATCCTGGATATCCTGCAGGGCTATCGCCTTGGGGCAGATGTGCCCTCGACTGAAGCTGTCTTCAGGATCGCCTTTAATAGAGAGAATGCGCTTGCCATCAGTTTCTATGGCAAGGCCACAAATGGCCTCGCATAAATGACAAGCGCGAAAGTGGGTTACGGACATCGATTTCACCAGGCTGGTTTTATTAGTTTGGATTTACTCTAAGCCGCGTCTGACGGGGCCGCAAGCGGCAAAATAAAGCGCTATTCAGTGGTTGAATTAGCCTGTGGGCTAAATGCTGGGCCTGCTGAATTTGCCTTTGCCCGGAATTTCCCTATAAGATCGCTGCTTCTCTTTTTTTGCTGTGGCTGTTACCGGGCCGTCAGGTCGCGGTAGGGCACACTGTTTCCGGTCGGTAGACGACCGCGTTAATCGGATTGTATGGATATGACTGCAAGGCACTTTTTGTCACTGATGGATTGTTCCGAAGCTGAGCTGATCGGCCTGATCAAGCGCGGCGTTGAGCTGAAGTCACTGCACCGCCAGGGCGTGGTGTATGAGCCGCTGAAAAACCGCGTGCTCGGCATGATCTTCGAGAAAGCTTCGACCCGCACACGGGTGTCCTTCGAGGCGGGCATGACTCATCTGGGCGGCCAGGCCATATTCCTGTCCCCGCGCGACACTCAGCTGGGGCGTGGCGAGCCGATTGAAGACAGCGCCCGCGTGCTGTCAAGCATGTGCGACGCCATCATGATCCGTACCTTTGCCCATGACATGCTGGAAACCTTCGCCCAGTATTCGCGCGTGCCGGTCATCAACGGCCTGACCGATGACCTGCATCCCTGCCAGCTACTGGCCGACATGCAGACGTATCTGGAGCATCGTGGTGCCATCAAGGGCAAAACCGTGGCCTGGATTGGCGACGGCAATAATATGTGCAACACCTTCATTCAGGCGGCTATTCAGTTTGATTTTCAGCTGCGTATCGCCTGCCCTGAAGGCTATGAGCCAGGCCAGCAGTTCCTCGATCAGGCCGGTGATCGCGTTCAGGTCATGCGCGATCCGATGCAGGCCGTCGCAGGCGCTCACCTGATCAATACCGATGTGTGGGCCTCCATGGGTCAGGAAGACGAGACCGAAGCTCGCCTCAAACGCTTTGCCCCTTACCAGGTGACGCCCGCCATGCTGGACGCCGCCGATGAGTCGGTACTCTTTATGCATTGCCTGCCTGCGCATCGCGGCGAAGAAGTCAGCGCCGAGTTGATGGATGATCCACGCAGTGTGGTCTGGGATCAGGCCGAAAACCGTCTGCACGCGCAGAAAGCCCTGGTCGAGTTCCTGCTCGTCGACTAACGCGGAGACGCCGCATGCCCAACCCGTCACGGCCTCTGCTTGAACTCAACCAGCTCGCCTGCAGTTATGGCGAGCAGCCGGTTGTCTCGGAGCTGAATCTGCACCTTAGGGCAGGCGACATTGGTTGCCTGCTCGGGCCATCCGGCTGTGGTAAAACCACGACCCTGCGCGCTATCGCTGGCTTTGAACCTATCACCGCCGGCAGCATTGTGCTCGATGGCGAGCAGCTATCCAGCCCGGAAAAACGTGTGCCGCCAGAGCAGCGGCGTATTGGTATGGTCTTTCAGGACTACGCCCTCTTCCCGCACCTGAGCGTGGCGGACAACGTCGGCTTTGGTATTCATAAGCACCCCGAGCGCAAGCGCCTGGTGGCCGAGCTATTGGAGCTGGTCAAGCTGGGCAAACTGGGCAAGCGCTTTCCACACGAGCTATCCGGCGGCCAGCAGCAGCGTGTCGCACTCGCCCGTGCGATGGCACCCGATCCCAAATTGTTATTGCTGGATGAGCCTTTCTCCAACCTTGATGGTGAGCTGCGGCGCCGCCTGTCTGGCGAAGTACGTGACATTCTCAAGAGCCGTGGCATCAGTGCCATGCTGGTCACCCACGACCAAAGTGAAGCTTTTGCGGTCTGCGATCATGTTGCCGTGCTGAAAGATGGCAAATTGCAGCAGTGGGATACGCCATACAACCTCTACCATGAACCCGCGACGCCCTTTGTCGCCAGCTTTATTGGCCAGGGCTATTTCATTCGCGGTCAGTTGATCTCACCCGAAACGGTGCAGACTGAGCTAGGCAACATTGGCGGCAACCGCGCCTACTCGCTGCCGGTGGGCAGTGCGGTAGACGTGCTGCTGCGACCGGATGACGTGGTTGGCGATCCCCATAGTCCATTGCAGGCATGCATCGTGGGTAAAACCTTCCTCGGCGCCAATATTCTCTACAGCCTGCAACTGCCTACCGGCAGCGCGCTGGAAGCGCTATTCCCTAGTCACGCGGACCACCAGATTGGCGACACTTTGGGGATTCGGGTTGCAGCAGATCACTTGGTGTTATTTGCCGCCCAGGGCAGCGTGAACCTGCATGCGCAACTACCACTGGAGCAGGTACTGGGCGCGGGTAACGCCAGTAATTAAGCGACCCGCGACCCGGAACAATCGCGCTTTAAAACCACTAACTGCCAAGCTGCTTTACCATCAAGGCGAAGCCTGTAGGGAGGCGCTCGCCTGCAGAGATCGGTCCATCGCACTGCTACCCTTACTCAGCAAAGAGGAGCACTTACGCACTCCTCTTTGACGGCTCGCCACATTGCGGCGATACAGACAGCCAAGCCGATAGCTAAAGGGCTACTGGCTCACTCAACCGGGGCGTACAGAGCACGACTGGCGATGTTGTGGATCAGCCGCGACAGACGATAGTCGGTGTTCTGCATCATACCCAGGACGATGGTTTCATTGGTCGGATCAATCCAGGCCCATGCCCCCTGAATACCCCACCACCAAAACGTACCCTCAGGCAGATAACCTGCTGCTTGCGAGTCGTTCACAACCGCGACATTGAGACCAAACTGATTACCCGGAAAGAATGGGCCTATGTCATCAACACCGGCAGGCAACTGATTCCGACGCATCAACCGCACGGTCTCAGCCTTGAGTATGCGCTTGCCATCCAGCTCACCCTCATTCAGTAACATGCGCGCGAAACGCAGGTAATCATCGGTGCTGGAGATCAAACCGCCACCGCCATTGAGGAAGCTGTGTTGGCTAAGAAAGAAATCATTGGGCAATGGCTTGAGTGAGCCATCCTCTTGCGGCATGTAGGATACCGCCAGTCGCTCAGCCTTTTCCGGCGGCGCATAGAAGTCAGTATCGGTCATCTGCAGGGGTTCAAATACCTGTTGCTTGAGATAAGCATCGAACGGCATGGCCGACAGCACTTCAATAAGCCTGGCCTGGATATCCACCGCGATACTGTAATGCCAAAGGGTGCCCGGTTGCTGGCGCAATGGGATGTGCGCAAGCTTGTCCATCATCACCGCGAGCGTCGTGTCGGGATCTTGAATATTCGCCTCGACGTACAACTTGTCGACCTGCGACTCGGAGAAACGCCCATAGGTGAAGCCTGCAGTATGGGTCATCAGCTCGCGAATGGTGATTGGATGCTGAGCCGGCTCGGTTACCGGAAAACCGTCCGGCCCCTCGGCTACCGCCACCTGCAAGTCCTGCAGCTGCGGCAGGTATTTACCGACGGGATCATCCAGCTGGAACTTGCCTTGATCATAAAGATGTAACAAGCCGGTACCCGTGACCAGTTTGGTCAGCGAGAAGATCTTGTAGAGCGAGTCGGCGGCTAATGGCTTCTCGGCGGCGACATCCTGAAAGCCATACTCGCCGCGCTGAACTATTTCACCGTTCTGGTAGACCAGGGTCGCAATACCCCCTATCTTGCCCTGCTCAACCTGCGCTTGCATGGCCTGAGCAAAAGCATCTAGCCGCTGCTGCGGTATTGCCGCCTCGGCTGCCAGTGCAGTATTTGACGCGATTAAGCCTCCCAGCAGGACTCCCGTAGCCCCTGCGCGGAGAAAACGATCTTTAATGCTCAACATTGTTGTTATTCCTTACTATTATTTGGCAGACAACAAACTCTATCCTGCGCGCTACAGTTAGCCAAGCTGACTCAGAGCAAAACAGCTTCATTTTTTGCTCAACAACCAATTGCGCCGCCAGCTGTAACAAATAAGCCCGTTGGGCGTCAGATATTTATAAGCCACGGCTTCAATCAGTAAAGGTATCGCCACATGAAACGCAGAACATTATTAAGCGGGCTGATCCTGGCCCCCGCCATTCCCCTGTTGGCGCGCAGCCAGCTAGCCATGGCAGTTGAAAAGGATGCCAGCCTGAGCGTGACGCCACTGACCCACGAACATGATTACTGGCGCGACAAGGTGTCCAGCGAGGCTTACGACGTACTATTTGAAGAGGATACCGAGCGTCCACACAGCAGCCCACTCGACAAACTCTACGATGACGGCACCTACGTATGCGCCGCCTGCTACTTGCCGCTATTCGACTCCAGCGCCAAGTTTGATAGCGGCACCGGTTGGCCCAGCTTTACCCAGCCGATTGAAGGGCACATGGGGACCAAGGCAGATTACGCACTGATCTGGCCAAGAACCGAATACCACTGCGGCCGGTGCGGCGGTCACCAGGGACATGTTTTCAACGACGGCCCTGAGCCACGCGGCGAGCGCTGGTGCAACAACGGGGTGGCTCTGCGCTTTGTCGCCAAAGGCGACCAACTTCCTGCGCTACGAGGTGATGCATGAAAAAACAATTGATGCTGGGCGCGGCCCTTTTGCTGTCGCCATTGTTGCAAGCCGCTGAACCCCTGACGCAGGGTCCGGAAGGCACCGAAATGGCGGTATTTGCTGGCGGCTGCTTCTGGTGCACCGAGTCCGACTTCGACAAGGTACCCGGTGTGGTTGAAACCATTTCCGGCTATACCGGCGGCTCTTCCGAGACGGCGCATTACAATCAGGTATCTTCCGGCGACACAGGGCATATTGAGTCGGTCGCGGTATTTTATGATCCGAGCAAAACCAGCTACGCCAAACTGGTGGAGGCTTTCTGGCCGACTATTGACCCGGTAACCGCTAACGCTCAGTTCTGCGATAGCGGGCCGCAGTACCGCAGCGCGATCTATTATGCCGACGAGCAACAGCAAGCGTTACTGGAAGCATCGCGCCAGAAGCTGGCCGATTCCGGCCGCTTCGATGACCCCATCGTGACTGAAATCCTGCCGCGCCAGCCCTTCTATGCCGCCGAGGACTATCATCAGGATTACTACCATAAGAACCCGCTGCGCTATAACTTCTACCGCACGACCTGTGGGCGCGATGCGCGCCTGGAAGAGTTGTGGGGCGAGTAAACAGAGCATGGCAATCTATCCATTGAGGCTGGATAATGCAGCTCTTTCATTACTCAGTCTCTGTGGATTACCTCGATGCAAATAGCCGATAAAACCGTTGTTCAGTTTCACTACGATCTTGCCGATGCTAACGGCCAGATTGAAAGCTCCCGCAAGCAGGACCCGGTCCTGTATCTGCATGGCCAGGCTGGCTTGATTGACGGCCTGACTGAGGCGCTAGAAGGTCGCAGCGCCGGCGATAGCTTCAGCGTTACTATTCCGCCAGAAAAAGCCTACGGTCAGCCCCGTGACAACGCCATTCAGAAAGTGCAGGCGAAACGACTACAGGGCGCCAAAAAGTGGAAGCCGGGCATGATTGCCATACTGCAAACCGAACAGGGGCCGCGCCAGGTGACCGTCGTCAAGCCTGGCCTCTCGCAGGTAGTCGTGGATGGTAATCATCCATTGGCTGGTCGTGAGCTGACCTTCACCATCGACATTCTGGATGTACGTGCGGCCACTGACGATGAAATGGCGCATGGTCATGCGCATGGCGCTGGCGGGCATCAGCACTAACTCATCGCCCTGACTCTGCTGGCTTTACCTGCCAGCCTAGCGACCGCTAGCCATCATCGCTTGCGTTCAGGCAATCCCAAGGAGCAGCTTTACCCCGCCCCTTGGGTGCCTTGCAGTGATAATTGCAGACACTTCTCTTCCAGGCAGCAATTGATGACCGTTGTGCAGAGCATCCTGGTTTGCTGACAGCGCACCTAACCATCATCCAAAAGCATTACTGGAAAGCGCGCCATAATTGAGCGCACCTCAAGGGCTCAAGAGGGTATTAACACCGCGCCAAAACCCAATCCACTAAAGCCTCTCCACGCCGAGGTCAAGAGAAAGTTAAGCAAATAACTAAAAAAAGGAGTAAACTGGCCGACTACTCGCTAACAACACAGGCTCCACATGACCGCCAAAGCTACCGCCCCAAAAACAGCCGCACCGAAAACGACTACATCCAAGCGCAAAGCCGATGCGGCCGTTGCTACCAGCAAGTCGATCGACAACCAGATTGAAGCTTTTCTGTCTTCCGGCGGCGAGATCCAGCAAATCCCCAACGGCAAAAGCGGTCAGACCTATAGCTCACCCCGTGCCGGCAAGCCAGCAGCCAAACCTGCTGTTGCAGCGAAAGCCGCCGAGTAATAGCGGCGCACGCACTACCCGTTCAGTTCAAGGCCATGTGACAGACCCTAGCGCCGATCGCCGCGCAGAGCCTGTACCCGCTCCTGCAACAATGCAGGAGCAGCCTGATCTGGCGCCACTGGTTCTCCCGCAGCCAACCCTACCCGCGACCAGAAGCGGCGGAAAAATCCCTTATGCGGATCGCGGCTGAAAAAACTACCCCATAACCCCTGCAACGCCATCGGAATAACCGGTACCGGGTTACTGTCAAGGATCCGACTGAGCCCGGCACGAAATTCGTTCATTTCACCGTCTGCGCTGAGCTTGCCTTCGGGGAAAATACAGACCACCTCCCCTGCCTGCAGATACGCGTCTATACGCTTGAATGCGTCCTCGTAAATCGCTTCGTCTTCCTGTCGGCCGGCAATAGGCACGGTACCGGCGGTGCGGAAGATAAAATTCAGTACCGGCAGACGATAAATCTTGTAGTACATGACAAACCGCACTGGCCGACGAACCGCACCGCCAATCAGCAACGCGTCGACAAAGGATACGTGGTTACACACCAGCACACAGGCGCCCTCGTCAGGAATGGCTTGCAGATTGACATGCTCAACTCGATACATTGAGTGACCCAGCAACCAGACCAGAAAGCGCATGGTGAATTCGGGCACTACACTAAAGATGTAGAGATTAACCAGGATGTTGAGTAGCGAAATGGTGAGAAACACCTGCGGGATACTGAATCCGGCAACACCCAGCAAGACAATCGAGAGAATGGCAGAACAGACCATGAGCAGCGCGTTGAGAATGTTGTTGGCAGCAATCACTCGGGCGCGTTCGTCCTCATGGGTACGCGATTGGATCAAGGCATACAGCGGCACGATATAGAAACCGCCGAAGATACCCAGCCCCAGAATACTGCCCATCGCCAGCCAGGCCGCAGGCTGCACCAACAGCTCGGTCCAGGTATAGGCAAGATCGCCTGGCACTACCGAGCCTGAGACCCACCACAACAGCAAACCAAAGATCGACAGCCCCATGGAGCCAAACGGCACCAAACCTATCTCAACTTTGTGCCCTGACAGCCGTTCGCACAGCATGGAGCCTAAAGCGATGCCTACAGAAAACACCGTTAAAATCAGCGTAACCACGCTTTCATCGCCGAATAAAAACTCTTTGGCGTAGGCCGGTATCTGGGTGAGGTAAGTAGCGCCGAGAAACCAGAACCAGGAGTTACCCAGAATTGAGCGTGATACTGAAGGCACTTGCTTGACCAAGCCCAGGCGCAGAATCGCCCAGGATTGGCGAAAAATATTCCAGTCCAGCTGCAGGTCGGGCAAGGCCGCTGGCGCTTGTGGAATACGTCGGCTAAACAGATAGCCCAGCACAGCGACCAACACCACAGAACCACCCACCCAATGTGCCCAAGCCACGCCAGACATTAGTAGCCCGGCGTACAGCGTACCGCCGAGAATCGCCAAAAAGGTGCCCATCTCAACCAGCGCGTTGCCACCAATCAGCTCATCTTCGTGCAGGTGTTGCGGCAGAATGGAGTATTTAACCGGGCCGAATAGCGCCGATTGGGTACCCATGGCGAATAGCACCACCAGCATTAACGGCAGATTGCCCTGCCACAGGCTGAATGCGCCCAACAGCATGATGCCTACTTCGCCCAGCTTGATGCGGCGGATCAACAGGTCTTTGCGGTACTTTTCACCAAATTGACCGCCCAACGCGGAAAAGAGGAAGAAAGGAAGCACGAACAACATGGCACTGAGGTTAATCAGCAAATCGCTGTCAGCCGAAAAACTGAGCTTGAACAGAATCGCGAGAATCAGTGCCTGCTTGAACAGGTTGTCGTTGAAGGCACCCAGCAACTGGCTGAGAAAGAAGGGTAAGAAGCGCTTGCTGCCCAACAAACGAAATTGCGAGTGCTCAGCCATGGGCCGGTGTTTCCTTATATAAAACATCAGAACAAATAAGGACGCCAGCATACCCAAGGAAACGCTTAAAGCGGAAGCAACACGATGCATTTCACCGCAAAATCGAGAAACCTGGCACGCTGCGCAAAGCTCCGGGGACTAAAAGGCGGCTGTTTAACACAGCCGCCTGACAATCAACGAGCGATAGCCAAACGCACCTTGCGCCGCTCGACCCACTGATGAATCCGCTCCTGGCGCGCAGCTGTCAGCGGGTACTTCCAGGCGATCGCAAACGCGGCCATGTAGAGCAGCACCGGCCCAAGAATATAGAGCACGCGCAACGACATTAACTGGCTGGCGCTATGCTCAACCATTTTGGCGTCAAACCCTACCAGTGCCAGTAGGCCCAACGACAAACCCAGCCCGAGCGCCATTGCCATCTTTTGCGCCATACCTGAAATCGCAAAAAACAGTCCGGTGCGGTGCTCCTTGCTGCGCGCGGTATCGAGGTCAACGATATCCGCCAGCATCGACAACGGTAAAAACTGGAAGGCCGCAAAACAGAACCCTTTGACGCAGAACATCAGCGCAAAGGCGGTGAGCTGCCCGGCTTGCAGAAAGAACATGCCGAGAATACTGGCACTGGACACGCCCAGCGCCACACAAAACGCGCGGTGCTTACCAATGCGCTTACCCAAGTAAAGCCAGAAGGGAATACCAAGAATACCGACGCCAAAATACAGCAGATACATCAAACCTATCTGCGCCTGAATCTGAATAATGTGTTGCATAAAAAACACCGAGAGCGCATTACGGAACGACTCCCCGGTTACCACGATCAGCAGCATCAGAATCATGCGTTTAAAGGGGCCGTTGTTGCGCAACACGCGCAAACCTTTCTTCCACTCCGTGCGCTGTATAGATTGCGGCGGTGCTTCCTTGACCCGCGCAACCACGAGTAAAACCGTTAGCGGCAACAGAATGATCATCAACCACGCCATGACCGCCAGTATGGGGCCGTACCCGATACCCAGTTCACCATCCCGACCAAACAACCAGACCGCAGACTCCATTAAAAAGCCGTCGGTGTGCCCTGCCTGATAGCGCGCGCCCAAAGCCTGCACTATGGCTGGCGCCAACGCGGCCAGAAACAGGCCAATCAGTACGAAACCTTCACGCGAAGCAACCACCCGGCTGCGCTGGTGATAAAGGCTGGATAACTCGGCTCCCCAGGCGCCATAAGGCAAGGTTACCATCGTCCAACCCAGATACATGAGCACCGTCCAGCCCAACAGGTGAGCAATACCCACGCCGTCGGGCGGCATGAAAATCATGATGGTGCCAATCAGCATGAGCGGAACGCCCATGATCAACCAGGGCTTACGGCGACCGATGCGGGTTTGCCAGCGATCACTGAGCGTACCAATCAAGGGGTCCGTGACCACATCGGTAATGCGTGCAAAGACCAGAACCAGCGCCATGAGCGCCATATTCAGGCCTACTTCCTGCGCATAGAACGGAGGAAGGTAAACCACCAGAGGGTAACCAATGATGGCCAACGGCATACCAATTGAACCGTGGATAAGAATAGTGGAGCGCTTCAAAACGCCGGATGCGGACATGCCTATCTCCTGGTGAGAACCTTGCGTGCCTGATGGCCGCTTTTTTGTCATTGTTGTCTCATCGCGTGCCCAGCTTCCTCTGCTGTGTACGCCTGTCTACTCTATATCAAGCTTTGTCGGCTGAGCAGCCGTCAAACACGCAGAGTTGACGGCGACTACGCCTTCCCGATAACGCTTACACCATCCCATTTGGTATAAAAAAAAGACATATGGCAGCACTTTCACTGAAAAAGGCGGCATTATCGACACCAAAGCACCAAAATCAGCTCCGCTAGCATGCAACATTCATATACATTATTGGATAACCGCTTAGTCAGCGTGTAGTGTGCCCACGCTTATCCAATAGAGCCTTTACCGCTAACCGGGCCCACCGATGCCAAGATCTCAACCAGCACCGAGTACCGCCGTTGTCGCTGCTGCCTGCCTACTGCTGGTCGTGCATGGGCTCGGTCGTTTTATCTACACTCCGCTGCTGCCACTGCTGGTTGCCGACGGCCAACTCACGGTCGCGCAGGCCGCAGACCTGGCTAGCTGGAACTACGTCGGCTATCTACTGGGCGCGCTGGCAGCCATTCGCTGGCATAGCCCGCAGCAATTGCGCATAGCCATACCCGCAGCTCTGGGCCTGCACTGCCTCACCCTGCTCGGCCTGACCCAAAGTAATGAGTACGCCAGCCTTCTCGCCATGCGTCTCTTGAACGGCGTGAGCAACGGTATGATCTTTGTTATGGTGCCAGCGCTGCTAATGGAATGGCTTGCAGTCCGCCAGCGCCTTGCGCTCAGCGGCCTTGCCTATCTTGGCGTCGGTTGCGGACTGGTTCTATCCGGAGTACTAGCCAACCCACCCGCCCTGGACCTGCATGCAGCAACCCGTTGGTGGCCAGCGGCACTGCTGAGCTTGCCGCTCGCCGTATGGGGAGCCTGGATACTATCGGGTATGGCCCTACCCCCCGAACACCAGCAGCAGACGATAGCCAAACGTCCATTATTTGATCGTCACAGCAGGCCGCTTTTTCTCGCCTATGCGGGTGCTGGCCTGGGCTACATCCTGCCGATGACCTTTCTGCCACTGATTGCCAGCTTGCAGCTGGGCAGTCAGCACCCTCTGGTCAGCCAAAGCTGGCTGATTCTGGCTTTCGCCACCCTGCCCTCAGCCTGGGTCTGGAACAAGCTAGGTCAGCTCATGGGCGACCGCAATGCACTGATCAGCAACTACGCGATACAAGGCATCAGCGTGTTTGCCGCACTCCTGTTACCTTCAGCCATCGGCCTTCCGCTCTGCGCGTTATTGATGGGTAGTAGTTTCCTCGGCGCGGTGTTACTCACCCAGCGCCTGGGGCGGTCCCTGCAACCCAATCAGGGCCCCAGGTTGTCGGCGGCGTTGATTGCGCTATACGGCCTGACTCAGCTGCTCGCGCCCTGGTTTGCCAGGCTCTGGTTAGACATGGGCGGTCAACTACCAGATACCCTTTGGCTTGGTGCTATCGCGCTGGTCTGGAGCCTGCTGTGGATGCTCACCGTGCGTGAGCCAAGCTCCGCCAGCCGTTGAACCTACGCGCGACAGGTCACTCCAAGTACTGATAACGTCAATAATCAATACAGTGCAGGAGCACCCAACGATGAAGGCATCCAGACACCTGATAATTGCCGCCAGCATGGCAATACTGACACTCGCGCCCGCGCTGCAAGCCAAACCACACAACGGCACAGGTCAGGGCCACCAACCGGACCCACGCAGTCAAGCAGACACGCGCATCAACATCGACAGCCAGTTGATTCGTGATATTTTCCGTGACAACAGCCGGTACGCTGGCCAGGTAGATAGACTGCCACCAGGAATCCAAAGAAACCTGGAACGGGGTAAGGCGCTGCCACCCGGTATCGCCAAACGACTTGATCCACGACTGAACCGGCTGTTACCCAGCTACAGCGGCTATGATTGGCGACAGGTTGGTGACAACGCTGTGCTGGTACGATCTGCCACCGGCCTCATCGAGGCCGTGATCAACGGCATACTCAACTGACGGGACGCTGATGAAACCACAGCGAGATAGCCATCAGCGCCAAACCGCCACTCTACTTCGAGTAGCAACTATCTTGTTGTGCCTTGCTGTTCTAAACGGCTGCAGCGCTACACAGCTGGCGTATCGAAACCTCGACTGGCTGATCAGCCGCAAGGTCAATCAACTGGTCGATCTTAATGGCGAGCAACAAGCCTGGTTCGACAATCAACTTGATGTTGCTCTGCAATGGCATTGCCAGCAGGAAATACCACGCTACCGGGAGGCCTTGACGATAGCCGGTAATCATTTGCTCAGCCCACAGCTGGATGCAGCGCTACTTGAAGCCGATGCCCGCCGCGCACAGGAGGCAGCCGACCGCTTGCTGGCACGCTCAGCGCCCCTTATGAGCGGCTTACTGCGCCGCCTGGATCACCAGCAGGTGCAGGAACTCAGCCAAAATATGGCCAGGGAGCTGGACGAAAAATATGCAGAGCTGGTTTACCCACCAGCAGAAGAACGACGGGCCGAAAGCGTAGACAAGGTCAGCGACCAGCTGGAAACCTGGCTGGGAGGACTCAATGCATCTCAGTCCGCAGCCATTGAACGATGGGCGGCTAATCGTGATGGCAATAATAAAATATGGCTCGATAACCGTCGCGCCTGGCAAGGGCTCCTGATTCAGGAGTTGCCTACGCGGCAGCAAAGCGATTTCAGCCAGCGGATTTATCAGCTGCTGGTCGACTACCGAGCATTACAGACCCCCGCCTACCGCGAGCAGGAACCACGCTCAAAACAGGCTCTGATTCAGTTAATGGTGCAGGTCATGCGAGCCTCAACGGCAGAACAGCGAGCGCACTTTGTCTCACGACTCAATGCGCTGCAGGAGGACCTTCAGGCACTCGACTGCAGCCAGGGAAAATAAGACGACCATATACTTTGACAATCATTCTCATTAGCATTACGATGCAACCCATCAGCTGCTAAAGCCATTGATTGATTGGAGAGCCTGCATGTACGTTTGCCTCTGCAAGGGTATTACTGACAACCAGATCAAGGACGCCATTAACCAGGGTGCCTGTTCCATGCGCGACCTTCGTGCCGACCTTGATGTGGCTACCCAATGCGGTAAGTGCGCACGTGACTGCAAGTCCATTCTGCTGGAAAGCATGACCAGCAATCAGGCGGGCGCGCTACCCAATGCGCAATTTGTCGCAGCCTGATCCAGCGCCGCTAATACAGACTGATAATCATTTTTAATCCCTTTCTTTTCAAACACTTATATTTGACAGAAGTCAGCCGGCGGACCACACTTGAGAACTAACTGTTTTCGAGGGCCCAACGCATGAAAGGCGACAAGAAAGTCATCCAGCACCTCAATACCATCCTTGCCAATGAACTGGTCGCTATCAATCAGTATTTTCTGCACGCACGCATGCTGCAGGACTGGGGATTGAACAAGCTTGGCGAACACGAGTACCACGAATCAATCGATGAGATGAAGCATGCAGATGTGCTCATCAAACGCATTCTGTTTCTCGAAGGCCTGCCGAACCTGCAGGATTTGGGGCGCTTGATGATCGGTGAAAATACCCGCGAAATACTGGAATGCGACCTCAAGCTGGAAATGAAAGGCATCCCCGACCTCAAGAACGCTATCGCTTACTGCGAAGAGGCAGGTGACTACGGCAGCCGCGAACTGCTTGAGGACATCCTCGAATCAGAAGAAGAGCATGTAGACTGGCTGGAAACCCAGCTTAACCTGATCGACAAGGTCGGTCTGGAGAACTACCAGCAATCACAGATTGGTGAGTAATACCGCTTTAGGCCTTCTCTGAGCCAATAAAAACGCCGCATGATGCGGCGTTTTTATTGGCTGACTGACTAGTGGCGACTCAAAGCGTAGCCAGGATAGCCTCCAGCGCCTGCTCCGGCTTTTCCGCCTTGGTGATTGGCCTGCCCACCACGAGATAGCTACTCCCGTTCTCCAGCGCCTGTGATGGCGTGACGATGCGTTTCTGATCGTCTGCACTGCTTTCCGCAGGTCGGATACCCGGAGTAACCAGCAGGAAGTTGTCACCTAGCGCATTGCGCAATGCCTTGGCCTCGCGCGCCGAACAAACCACACCGTCCAGTCCGCACTCCTGGGTCAACCGTGCCAGACGCTGCACCTGCACCATAGGCTCAATATCCATGCCTACTTCCTGCAAGTCTTCCTGCTCCAGACTGGTCAGAATGGTCACCGCCGTCAACAAAGGACGATTAGTGCGCCGCTCCAGAATATCGCGGCAGGCTTCCATCATCCGCCTGCCACCGCCTGCGTGCACGTTCACCATCCATACACCCAGCTCTGCAGCAGCCTGAACCGCACTGGCTGTGGTGTTGGGAATGTCATGAAACTTGAGATCAAGAAACACTTCAAAGCCCTTGTACTGCAGCGCTTCAACTACGGCCGGCCCGCTACTGGTAAACAACTCCTTACCCACCTTGACCCGACAGCGAGCCGGATCCAACTGGTCGGCCATGCGCATCGCTGCAGGCGCATCAGGAAAATCCAGCGCGACGATGATAGGGCTAGTGCTCGACATACATTCCATCCTGTTTTCAACAATCACACATTAAAACTTAAACGGCCTCGTAACCCTTCAATGGCTGGATCGTAGACCAACCATGACAAGTTGGACACTGCCAATACAGCTTTTGACCGGCAAAACCGCATGACTCGCAGCGGTAACGAGGGCGCTGCTGCTGTAACGATGCCAATAGGCTCTCCAACACCTGCAGATCGCCCTGTTCTATCGACTCAGCGCCTTTTAACTGCAGCTTTACTAACCCAAGCACGCCACCAATAGAGGGCTGTTGTTGCACCCACACCATAAGAAAGCGTTGCGCACTGGCAGGCCCCTCTTGCAGCGCAAGCTGCTCGCTACGCACCAACACTGTCTCCAGCATCGGCGGTTCAGCGCGCTCAAGCACCTTGTCCAGATAGGCCGCAAGATCAAGGTCGCCATTATCAGCGCAGCGCCTGGCCAGCGGCAAGATTTGCGGAACAAAGTCTGGTGACTCGATGGCCACTCGCTGCAACAATTTAAGTAGAGCACGTGTATTACCTTGCCGTGCTTCCAGTTCAGCCAGCATCAACATGGCCCGAGTATTGGCCGAGTCCACCTTCAATGCTGACTGCAAATACCGCTGGGCGCCGCTTATATCGCCGCGCTGCAGCGCGTCCCCGGCAATCTCGCAGTAATAATGGGCCTGAGTTACTGCAAAACCGGGCCGCTCGCGTAACAGGCGCACACCGATCTCGATAGCCTGTGACCACTCACGCTGCTGCTCGTAGACAGTAACCAGATCACCCAGGGCTTCACCTCGCAGACCCGATGAAGAGCCACCCAGCTCATCAAGAAGGCGTTCAGCACGGTTATGCATGCCAACAGCCAGGTAGTCACGGGCCAGCTCAAGCTGCACCCGGTCTGCTTGCTGAGCGGTTAGATTGGGCCGAGCCAGCAGGTTCTGGTGTACCTTGATCGCTCGCTCCACATCACCACGCTGACAAAACAGCTTACCGATAGCGATATGGGTCTCTACCGTTTCCGGATTGACTTCCAAGGCGCGGATAAAGGTTTCGATAGCCTCGTCAGGCTGCTCGTTCAGGAGGTAATTGAGACCGATAAAATAATGGCGGTCTATCGCGCTTCCGTGTGGCTGCAACATAAAGCCGACCTTGATAGCTTCACGCCTACCGAGAAACCAGCCGATAGCCAACGCCGCCACAAACAAGGCGAGGAACAACAGTTCCTGCATATGATCAGCCTTTGACAGCTTGGGTGCGCAGCTTATCGACTTCTTTGCGGTAACGATTCAACTCGTTGCTTTGCATCATCAGCTTCAAACGCAGCCGAGTGGTGATCAGCCAGCCAATGAAGACGCCGAGGATACTACCGAGGATAAAGGAAAAAACGATGTAGATAGACAGGGGCAATTCAGGCGACTGAATTTCCAGGAATTGCAGTGTAGTGGTTTGCTGGTTTTCCAGCATGAAGTCCATTGTCGCCAGTGCCACCAGCAGCAATATAACGATCAGCAACGCGCGCTTTAGCCATAGCATGCAACACTACTCCGCATCCATTTGTGTAGGACGAAGTATAACGCAGGCCAGCGAGACTAATACACCGGATCAGCTGTTTTCCAGCGACTCGTTAACCCGGTCACGCAACTCTTTGCCAGGCTTGAAGTGCGGTACGAACTTACCTTCCAGCTCAACCGCATCACCGGTTTTCGGGTTACGCCCCACCCGCGGTGCACGATAGTGCAATGAAAAGCTGCCAAACCCCCGAATCTCAATACGCTCCCCGGTAGCAAGTGCCTGTGACATATGCTCCAGCATGGTTTTGATCGCAAGCTCAACGTCCTTTGCCGACAACTGCCCCTGTTGCTCGACAATGCGCTCGATCAACTCCGACTTTGTCATGGTTTTCCCTTTTTTATCAAGCGAGTAGCTTCGTTTTACACGGTTTTACCATGCTTGACTAGGTTTGAACAGCCTGATAAGCGCGAGCAAGCGGCAAGCGGCAAGCGGCAAGCGGCAAGCGGCAAGCGGCAAGCGGCAAGCGTTAACAGGATGATGGCCGGGATTAGCTAGTCAAGCTTTAGTTGAGCTAGCTCGGGGCTGGAAGCTAGAAGCTGGAAGCAAAACCAGTGCGGCCTGCGGGCTGAGCACACAACTACCGGCGCTGGAGTGAGAGCTAAGCGGGTTTGGGTTGAGTTAGCTTTAAGCTGGAAGCTGGAAGCTGGAAGCTGGAAGCTGGAAGCTGGAAGCTGGAAGCTGGAAGCTGGAAGCAAAACCAGTGCGGCCTGGGGGCTTAGCACACGACTACCGGCTCTGGAGTGAGAGCTAAGCGGGTTTGGGTGGGAGTTAGCTTTAAGCTGGAAGCCAGATGTAGTGGTCAACTGATTCCGGACAGTGGATAAAGTTTTTCCTCTGCCTTGGCAGGTGCTAAACCATCATTGAATTGATGTGGTCTTAGCCAGTTGTAC
>Ga0207888_100040_pt1 | contig 128332 bp, 110 predicted proteins | sample LinPmetageLP43_FD_184055 | JGI IMG/M metagenome (GOLD analysis project Ga0207888, IMG submission 184055) | Marine viral communities from the Pacific Ocean - LP-43 (SPAdes) | ecosystem: Environmental > Aquatic > Marine > Oceanic | place: Pacific Ocean | collected 2010-08-27
CACCAAAAAACCAAATTCGCCTACCGCCTGACAGCTTCCGGGCTGGAATTCTGTGAGTGGAAGGCTTTCCCTGAGTGGCTGCCCACCCTGCTGAAGTGGCTAGCCGTGATCACCGGGGTGGTGATGCTGATGCTGGTTATGGTGCACCCGGCGGCGCTGATCGGAGCGATAGCGGGGCCGGGGCTGATCGGCCTGATGTATCTGCGCATGGGCACCTCCAGTCAGTTTCGGAAGATGCATGAACAGTTTCATCAAGGTTTCCACCCTTGGAATGACTTCACCAAGATGATCGTTTTCCGCCGTCGCTCGATCATTGGATTGGATTTTACTTACTTCAATCCTCAAGCCGATGAGGGCAAGGGCCGTATGATCGATACGGATCGTCTTATCTACTGCCGCAAATCCCACTACAACGAGCTGATTAAAACCATCCGTGCTCAGCTGCCGGATTCCACGCCCTATGAGGAAGCTTATATCCAGATATATGCCTGAGCGCTGGGGGCGCTCTTGATCGGCTGTATTGGTGCGCAAGGTCGATAGTATCCAGCTCTTTTTGGCTTTGCAGCCCAGCCTGCCGCGTCGTTCTGATGAGTAGCGCACATCGTCCGCTATAAGCGTCGGATAAAATGCTGCGCTGTAGAACCATCGGAGCTAGCCGCTCCCGCTCAGCGAAAGGAACAATGGATGTTCACCCCCGCTAAACAAGTCACCGCCAATGTTCCAGTCAATCCTGCGCTGCGCAGCTGATGACTCAATCTCCCTATGCTACAACCGCCTGCTCATCGGCCAAGCTGCAACGTCAGCCGCCGGGCAAGCCGCGTTCGGGTTTAAAGCAGCTGACGGGGCAGCGGCTGCCTTGGGGTAACACTCAAGAGATCGTACCCGATAGCTTTATGATGCCAGAGCCCTCCCGCCTGAGGTCGCTTGAGCGTGATCGCTTACTGCGCGACGAGCAAATCGCTCAAGGCACCTACAAGCCAGCTCCGATGGAGCATATTGATTTTCATGATCGTTGCGATCATGAGCATTACCGCCATGCTCCTTGGGGCGGTAGGACGCATTTCTGGCTGTATCTTGGAGGCTTTGCAAAAGTTGGTTTCTTTATTTTTCTATTTTTTGGCTTTTTGTTTGCTCTGATTAGAGTCTCTACGGCTAGCCAAGAATACATAGATGTTTTTTTAGAATCGTTCGGAGCTATGTTTTATCCAGCTACTCTTCCATGCTTTGCGGCTTGGATGCTCGCTGAGTTGGTAACTCACAAATTCCCACGCCTTTGGATCAAACCCGGAAAAGGCCCCAAAGGGGAACTCAATCGCCGCACAGGCATGGTGACGGTGTTCGAGTACCGCCGCGGCGAAGTGAGTGAAAAGCGCGCGCCTTTCCATGAGTTTGATGCCTACGTTAATACCACGCCCGACCGCCAGGGCTTACCCATGAACGTGCTCAGTATCGAGCACCGTTATTCGGATATCAGCATTCACTTTGGCGATATCCAGCCGCCCGACCGTAACGTCAATCAGCACTGCGCGCTGTGGGATTTTATTCAGAACTACATGGATACCAAACACGCACTACCCGATACACCGCTGTTTGAAGAACACCGCGCTAACGAAGCCACCGCGGTTGAACACGACAAAGCCGCAGGCCGTCATCCGCGCTACTGGCGCGATATGGACGATGAGGCCTTCAAGCAAGCACAGAGCCAGATGCGAGCTCAGATAGCGAGGATTAACACCCTTAGTCGGCAGAACCTGGCGGCGTAGTTTGAAGAAAGCCTTGGTGCCTCGTTTCACTCAAAACCAATAGTTCGGCCAGCGCTTGCCGGCGCCCACATTATTGATGACGAGCGCCACCAGAACCAGGATCACTGAACCAGCCAGGACGGGTGTGAGCAGAAAATGGTACTCGTGAATGTCTGCCAGCATGATTACCAGCGGGTTGGCGCCAGCGGGCGGATGCACTGCTCGACAGACCTGCATCAGCGCGATAGCGACGCCTACGGCGATGGCCATGGCCAGCGGGCCGCTGCCAGCTAACTGGAAGATGACGATGCCAACCAGCGCGGCAATACAGTGACCGCCAATCACATTACGTGGCTGCGCCAGCGGGGCGTTGGGTGCCGCGAACAGGAGTACGCAGGTAGCGCCAAAGGGGGCCATGAGCAAGGGCACTTCAGCCAGCTGGGTTAACCAGGTAATCGCACTAATTCCCAGAATCCCGCCAACTAGGCCGGTAAGAATCTGCATAAGGTCTGGCCGGGGCGGGCAGACGCTGGTGCCTTTGATTTTGTGAAGCATGGAGTTGCCTTTGTGTTAAGGTTTGTACAGATCGGTACAATACGCAAATGGACCGATCTGTACAATTTCTTTTTCGTGCGCGGCGTTTTTAACAACGGGCAGGCTTATGGGTAAGCGTGACGACATTCTCGATACCGCGATGACGCTGTTTAACCGCCATGGTTATCAGGCGGTTGGGGTAGACCTGATTCGGGATGAGGCGCAGGTGTCGAAGATGACCCTGTATAAATACTTCGCAACCAAGGAAGCTTTGGTTGAGGCGGTGCTCCGGCTGCGACACGAGCGGTTCAAGCAGTCGCTGGAACTATGGTTGGCGGAGTACGCCGATCCGGTTGAGCGATTTAAGGCCGTGTTTAATTGGCATCTGCGCTGGTTTTCTTCGCGTCAGTTTTACGGCTGTATGTTTATCAAGGCGGCGGGTGAGTTTCATCAGGTTGAAGATTATCTGGTGGTGGCCCGGTTGCATAAAGACTGGGTACGGGAGCTGCTCTGTAGACTGCTGGCCGACATGGGCGTGGAAGAGGCGGCGACCAAGGCGAGCTATTTGCTGGTGTTGCTCGATGGGATGATTGTTAACGCGGGTATCTTTAGTTCGCTAAGCCACGTTGATGCGGCCTGGCGGTGCGTTTGTGACTGCCTGGGTATGGAGTATGCTGCGTTGGATGCGCCCGATAGGGCCACGCTGCCCGACAGCGTGTTTTAGCCAGTTGGCGGGCAGTTTAGCCTATTAGCGTAGCGCGCCCATTGCCTGGTTCAAGGCGCGTTCCAGCTGCTGTCGGTAGCGCAGGTATTGTGCGGTCTGCATGCGCTCGCCGGGATCGATGGCGGATAGGTCCAGGTCGGTGATGTAGCAGGGGTAGGCTTCACGACTTTGGCGTTGGCTGAGGATGTGTTTGGCGACTTCGGCATAGAGTCGCGTTCCGTGTTCCAGCTCGGAAAATTCCCGATGATCACAGAAGATGGTGACGTTGAAGCCCTGCTTTCCTGAGGGCTCGGCGATAGCCTGCACCGCGTAGAAGTCAGCGCTCAGGCCATCGCGTGGCAAGGGTTTTTCTTCCAGACGCAGAGGGTTGCCGTCGTGTGCGGGCTGGATTGCATAGAGCTGCACTTCGCCTTCCCAGATACTGCTTTCCAGGCTCTCTTTTACCTGCCGGCGTAACCGGATACCGTTTAGAAAGCGTAGCAGCGGCAGCAGCATGGTCTGCTCGTCGCGGTAGCTCTGTTGGTGAGTCCAGAGTGCGCCTCTTTCATCCAGCAAGCTCACCTCGACCTGCCAGTTGGCTTTGATGCGATAGAACAGCTGTATGCGGCCAGGTCTTTCGTGTTGCAGAATCAACGCGAGGTCTTGCCCCTGCAGGGCGTAGGCATCCAGTGCGAGCTTGCTGTGACGCGGCCGGGAGCGGCCCAGGTTGCGCAGCAGTGCTGGGCGATCGGCCAGCTCGATCATATTGATCTGTTCGTCGCGCCACTCCAACAGGCGGAAACCGTTCTGCACCTGCACCAAAAAACGATCCGGTGGGTTAGCCAGCAGGTGCTGAGCGGCATCGCGGAACAGGCCTTCAACGCGCTCCGCAATGGAGGTGGAACGATTACGGCAGAAACAGCGCACCTGTAGTTCGGGTAGGCGTTTGTGCTCGCGGCCCTGATTCAGATAGTCGCACAGCGCCTGCATGCAGGCTTCTTCGCCCTCGTAGTGGGTTACCAGCATTTCGTTCCAGCTGTTGAGCGAGACTTGATCGATACTGAGGATCAGGTTGTCACGCATGCCGGAGTAGCCCAGGGCGTCGGTATGACTGCTGATCATGTGCAGATTGTGCTGGCTATTACTCGGCAGGGGATCAAGACCGATGTTGACTAGTAACAGTACCTGACAGGGTTCACTCGCGCGCGACAACGCTGTTTCGGTCAGGGCGGGCAGCGGCAGCGGAAACTGCTGTTGCAGGCTGAGCACCAAATTGCTCAGCTCAAATTCGCTGAGCGTGCTATCGCCGGGGTAGAGCGCAAAGCGCGTGGCGCTGTCGATCATACCGTTGCGGTGCCCCCAGGCCAGTAGCTCCATGAGCCGACGCGAGCGCTTGAGTGGTGGGTGGTCGCCCAGTTCGTTGATGGAGAGGCTGCCCTGGTACAGGTTCCAGTAAGCTTCGCTGTAGTCGGTCGCCGGCGCTTGCGCCAGTGTCAGTAGGTCTTCGCTGAGGTCGGGGCTGATACCGGGGTTGATAAACTCGATCTTGCCCGCCTTGCGCTCAAAGGCGGCGTAGAGACGGCGGCCAAGCAAGGAGAGATCGCGGCTGGTCACCTGATTGATCACGCCATGGCTGCGGCCAAAATGCGACAGCAGGCGGTAGCTGTGGGTCAGCTCGTTGACCAGTTGCCGCCGCTCAGTGCTGACCTCGCGAATACGCCACTCCTGTCGGCTGTCCATCTGCTGTAGTTGGCGCGGGCCCCATTGCCACTCGCGCACCAGTTTTTCCATCAGATTACGTTTCCAGTCGAGTAGACCGCTGCGTTTGCTCAGGCGCACGTTGGCTTTGATATACAGGCAGCGGCGCAGCAGCTCTAGCCGTTCCAGCTCTTTGCGGTTCAACAGGTAGCGCTCAATGCGGCGATAGAGCATCACGTAGGGGTCCAGCTCGTCGGCATCAAGCTGGCCGTTGTAGATGGCGGCCTTGAAGTCGAGGCTGAGGCAGCGCACCTGCGGGTGCTCGCTTGAATACACTTCGGTCAGCAACAGCTTGAGCACTGACTTGTAGGGCGAGTCGATCCCTTTGTATAGCTGCCAGAGGCCGGCGCCGACAAACTCGCCAGCAGGAACGCCAGCGACATGGCCAAGGTCAATGCTGTCATGGCCGCGCACGAAGCGTTTGCTCAGTAATTGTTCGGTGTAGCTGTCGTATTGGTGCTCTTCGTACGCCGGGACTAGCCACCAGAGCGGGTAGCGGCCACCAAGCATGATGGCGGTACGATAAAATTCGTCGAGCAACAGGTAGTGCTGAGTGCTACCGCAGTCTTCTCCGGCGAGTTCGTTATTGCGCGCGCCGCTAGTGAACTCGGTTGGGTTGATCAGGTGAAAATGCGCTTCGCTGCCTTGTGTCGCCGCCCAGTCGGTAATCCGCTGACACTTGCTGGTCAGCTCGGCTAGCGCCGTTTCCGACAGGTCAGGTTGATGGCAGACCCAGATATCCAGGTCGCTGTGTTCGGATTGTCCAATGGTACCGCCACTGCCCATCAGGTAGAGGCCGATAATCTGCGGCACAAAACCGGCGGGGTGACGGCGGTATTGATAGCTGCGAGTCAGTGCCTGGGCACTTTGCAGCGCGGCCGTCTCGGGTTCATAGCCGGCCAGGCCATGGGGCGTTTCACGCGAGACAAAGCCGGGCAGCAGGTGATAGTTGACGTCAAACAACAGCGGTATCAGCTGCAGAACGTTGTACTGCCGCGTTGGCAGTGCTTGCAGCACCCGCCGCAGGCGCGTCTGATTGAGTGCCATGAAGCGCTTGCGCAGCGTATTCAGCGCCTTGCGATCAATGCCTTCGTCAATCAGTGGATGAATTACACCTGCCTGCGGCATCAGCTGCCTCGCTTAGGCTGGTTCGGCGCGCAGAATGGTAAGCAGCGCTTGGGCGTGCTCCGCTGCGTCCAGCCCCAGGCTGGTCAGATAGCCGCCATCGTGCTGGGTTACCAGCCCCTGTTTGTGGAGTCGCTCAACAGCGGCGACCAGCGCCGTATCGGCTTCGTGCTTGTGGATCTTCAAGCCCTCCAGCGTATTGGCCAGGTTGAATTGGCAAAGCAGGTTGATGTCGGCGACTTCGTCGGGTTTCAGCATAGGGGCGTTACCTCTTGTTGGAGTAGCTTGCAGTCTAGCTAGTAAAGCCGCGAACGGCTTTTACCACTGGGTGATCTCTTGCAGCCCATTCATTGTCATGATGGCGCTGGATATTCTTTCCGTGCAGCGTTACAAGAGTGCAGCATTTCATACCCGCAGGACAATGGAGAAAAACAATATGATCAAGCTTCATGGCTTTGCCGTCAGTAACTATTTCAACATGGTTAAGCTGGCGCTACTGGAGAAGGGTGCTGATTTCGAGATGGTTCACGTGCACGGCAGCCAGGACGAAGCCTTCCTGGCCATCAGTCCACGTGGCAAGGTGCCGGTGCTGGAGACCGACAAGGGCTTTCTTAACGAAACCAATGTGATCCTGGAATACATTGAAGAAACCCAGGGCGGCAAGGCGCTGTTGCCAAGCGATCCCTACGAGCGTGGCTATGTCCGGGCGCTGACGAAAGAGATCGAGCTGTATATCGAGCTGCCCGCGCGCAGTTGCTATATGGAAGTCTTCTTTGGTGGCAAGGTCGACCAGGCCGTCAAGGATAAAGCCAAAGCCGACTTGCTCGGTGGTATTGCCGCGCTCAAGCGTCACGCCAAGTTTGCGCCTTATATTGCCGGCAGTGAGATGACCATTGCCGACATTATGTTCCTGTTCAGCATTGATCTGGCCTCAGCGGTGGCGGGCAAGTTGTTTGGTGTTGACCTGTTGGCTGATCTGCCTGAGGCCAAAGCCTTGCTGGCCGAGCTGGCCAAGAACCCTAACGTGCAGAAGATCGAAGAGGCCAAGAACGCTGAAATGGCGGCGTTTATTGCTGCCGCCAAGGCGCGCAAGTAAAGCGTCAGGCCTTAACTCAGGGCGGCGCACTCTGCGGGTGTGCCGTCTAAGGTTATTTTGCGGATGGACTCATGGCGCGCTGTATCCTATCGTCTGCGCTATACAGACTAGATCAGGAATCAGCCGATGAGCTTTGCCGATAACGACTTTCTACGCCAACTGCCCAAGGCCGAGTTGCACTTGCATCTTGAGGGCAGCCTGGAGCCCGAGCTGCTGTTTCAGCTGGCCGAGCGTAATGGTGTGCAACTGCCCTACGCCAACGTCGAGGCACTGCGCGCGGCTTACCAGTTTAGCAACCTGCAGGACTTTCTGGATATCTACTATCAGGGCGCGGGGGTACTACAGACCGAGCAGGATTTCTACGACCTGACCTGGGCCTATCTTGAGCGCTGCGCAGCCGATGGCGTGGTGCATGTCGAGCCCTTCTTTGATCCACAGACGCACACCGAGCGCGGTATTGCCATCGCGACCCAGCTCAAGGGGATTAGCCGGGCACTGGCTGACGGGCAGGCCCAGCTGGGCATCAGCTCGCGGCTTATTCTCAGTTTCTTGCGCCACCTGAGCGAGGATGAAGCCATCGCGACTCTGCAGGAAGCCTTGCCCCTGCGCGAACACTTTGTTGCCGTAGGCCTCGACAGTGCCGAGCACGGCAATCCGCCCGAGGGCTTTGTACGGGTATTCGATATGGCGCGCGAACAGGGTTTGCAGGCGGTGGCTCACGCTGGCGAGGAAGGCCCCGCAGATTACATCTGGCAGGCGCTGGATTTGCTGCGCGTCATCCGTATCGACCACGGCGTACGTTGCGTAGAAGATCCGGTACTGGTCGAGCGCTTGATTGCCGAACAGACGCCACTCACCGTCTGCCCGCTCTCCAACACCAAGCTGAAAGTCTTTGCGCAGATGCAGGACCACAACATTCTGCAACTGTTGGATCAGGGCGTGAAAGTCACCATCAACTCCGATGACCCGGCCTATTTTGGCGGTTACATGCTGGCCAACTTTGTCGCCGTGCGGGATGCGCTGGATATGACGCGCGAGCAGGCGATTGCGCTGGCGCGCAACAGCATTACCGCGAGTATGTTGCCGGAGGTTGAGCAGGCGGTCTGGTTGGCGAAGTTGGATGAGGCGGCTTGAGAGGGTGCTTGAGCACGCTGGCTTGATTGGCTCATCAGCAGAGTAAGTTGATGAGCCAGTTGGTCTTTTGCTTCTCGCGATCCGAGGTCAAAGCCTGTTTTGGAGAGGGTGGTTAGATATTTCTGTCGTTTTCACGCATGTTTTTCGCCAGCAAGGGCGTCCCCAGCCAAGCTGGCCTGCTGCTTCTGTGCGTTACTCGGTGTTTAGCGCGCCTGCGGAACTCGTCGCTATGCTCCTCAGGCTAGGCGCTCCCATGTTCAATAAATGCGTGCCGTTCTATCAAGACAAGGTTGAGCTCATTGTGTGAGGCTGTGACCGATGTTGATAGGCGATACAAAAAAGCCCCAGCCAAAAATGGCCAGGGCTCCGATAGCGCAAATACTAAACCTCAGTCCAGCATATCCTTAAACCGCTCATCCTTGCGGAAACTCAATTTCTTACTGAATCCCGGAATACTAATGTCCGTATCGCTGATCACAATCTCGTGCTCGTCGATCATGCCCTGGCCAAAGTTATAGATGATATCGAGCTGGCCCTTGAGCGCACGCTGTTCGTAGGCAGCGGCATTGGCGCGGGTCTGTTCCCGGCGGGCGCGGTAATCGGCAAACACAGCTTCACCATAGCGCTTGGCAAGCATGCGCTCTACCACGCTGGGCGCGAGCACCAGGGCGCTGGCGTTGTTGCCACCAAAACCTTTGGAGTTGATGAAGGCAACTTCCAGTGGCTTGCTCTGGCGATCGACATCCTGGGTGCTGATTTGCAGATGGGTTTGATGCACGTCGTCGGCAACCGCATCGATGGTCTTGATGCCGGGAATAATCTGATAGCGGAAGCTGCCGAGCGTGGCCATCAACTGGTCGGCACTGGCACTGGCCAGCGAGTGGCCGACATAGGCCTTGGCTGCGGCAACCGGCCAGTTATTGATGCCAAAGGCATCGGCGACGCGGTCGAGAATTTCTGACTCGGTGGTGCGGTTGGCCGGGGTGCTGGAGCCGTGTGCGTGCACAAAGCTGCGTTCCTTGACGGCGTCCGGACCGACGATCTGCATGGCGCTGTGCACGGCCTTGGCCATGGTCAGGTAGTTGCCCGGACCGGGGGCCGAGATGGACTTCTTGAAGCCGTCGGCATTGATGAAGACATCGGGCACGGCGCCGTGAATATCGGCGCCGAGTTCGATGGCCAACGCATCGTCCATCAGTACAAAGAATTGGCCGGACTCGGCCAGAGTGAACCCGCAGTTGGCACTAAACGGGCGGCTGGCGCGACGGAAGTCGACCTCTTCCTGACCGCCTACCTGGCGCAGACCGTCTTCGGTGGCTAATGCGCCCATGGCGCCGTAGCCCTCGATGCACTCCTGAGTAATAGGCGCCTCGCCATTGCCGACCAGCACCACGCGGGCGCGGCCGCTGGTGATCATGTCACTGCCTTTCTGCAGGTTATACAGGAAGCTGGCACAGGCGCCGGTAATCGCGCCCGTGGTACCGACGCTACCAAGGATATAAGCGTTGATGAAGTCGGCAGGCATGCTGTTGAGTCCCAGAGCCAGCTGCTTGGCACTGACGCGGTTGCCTTTGAGGCGCGACTGCATCAAGCCGCCAAAACTGTTTTCATCCAACTGGCTCATGGCGCTGCTGGCAAATACGGCGACTTGATCGGGCTCGACTGCATCAGCGATGGTTTGCCACTCAATGCCCACCGAGCGCAGGGCATCGGTAGCAGCGACTATGGTCAGCTGCAAACCGCGTGGATGGAAGCGCGAGGCATAGAGTTCACCCGGCTCCATGCCGCTGGGCAGTTGACCGGCGGATTTGACCGTTAGTGAGCGATAGCTATCGACCTTGATGTCACAGCCGTCATAAACGGTGACCATGACGTCGGTATCGTTCAGTGCTTCTACCGCCCAGTCGCTTGGCAACGGCTCGGGGAGCTGCTTGCTCAAGGTGATAAAGGAGAAGGGCTTGCCTGCTTCGCCGGTAATGGTCAGGTTCTTTTGCCAGTGGGCGGCGTCTACATCCAGGTGGCGTTTTTCAATCCGGCGCACCAGGGTGCCATCGAGTATCTGCTGACCGAAGCGTTGTTCGATGTCGGCCTCGCTCAGAGGCTGATCGTCGGCATCCAGATACTGCTCGTTTTCAACCCGGACCAGCTTCATCAGAACGGCCAGGCCGACCAGTGTCTGCTGGCGCTCGGCGGCGGGCAGTGATTCGATCACCATCCGGCGGAAGCCGTGGTGGGATGAGCTTCGGCCGGCGGCGTTGTATCCGCCAAAGCCGACAATGACCGGTAAACGCGACATCACGCAAGACTCCTCACTGTGTCCCTGTGCCTCGGGTGGGCTGAACGGAATCGGAGCGGTCGCATCGGGCGGTGAGCACAGATGAACAGGCAGTCTCCGGCGTTCGGAACGGTATATTTGATTTTCTGATGTCAAATGATGACGAAAACTGTAACTGCTTGGTCACGTTCAGACCACAGTGTTTTTGTAATTGCTGGTTCCGTGCGGGCTAGTTGGCGTATTGGGCAGCATCCAGTATGCGCCGCAGCCGCCGCTCTCTCTGAGTCTCAGTAGGGCGTCGTCTAGTTGATCGCGCAGTGCTTCTGCCTGTGCTGTTGCCTTGGATACGAAGAGATAGACTTCGATCCGGGACAAGGGTTCTACCACTATTTGCCCTTGCGGGACGGTCCGCATCGGCAGGGTCATGGGGTCTGAATAGTTGATCAGGTATTCAGCCCGGCGGTGCAGCAGCATTTGCAGTGCGGACTGATGGGTTGCTGCTCGCGTCAGGGTTACCCCTAGCTGTGGGTCTTGCAGCGCTTGGCTGAGTGCGCCATAGGTATAGGCGCCGATCAGTATCACGCTATGGCCAGCCAGGTCGCGCAGGTTGCGGATCGGCGGAGCTTCCACGTGCCGATAGACGTTGAGTTTGAGGCTAAGCAAGGGGAGCTTGCCCTGCAAGGCGAATGCGCTGAACTCAGGGTGGTCTTTGGCAGCCATGGTGATCTGCGTATCGCCACTCTTGAGGCGGTTATACAGCCTAGCTGGTGGATAATCGCGCAGATGGTAGCTTAGCCCTGCTTCGGCGAACAAAGCGTCGGCGAGGGTGCGAACCGCGCCTGCGGGCTCGCCTTGTTCATCGACATAGAAATAGGGCGGAAAGTCGGCCAAACCGAATTCCACTGGGGGTTCTGCTGCCATCAACTGCTGACTTTGTAGCGTCAGCAGCGCGGTCAGGCAAAGGCACAATAGTGAGCGTATCAAGGGTCAATCCCGCAGCGAGTCGCACCTTTCAAGCTAGAAGCTTGTAGCCTTGGCGTCAACTGCGGCCTATGGCCAGCGGCTATAGGCCGTTGCTGCTGGTTGGTTCAAAAATGACGTACACCTTGCGGGTCGGCGACACCGCCTCCCAGGTACCGGAAAAACCGGCGGGTATCACGAAGCGATCACCGGTACGCACGGTGCGGCTACCGCCTTGATCGTCATGCAGGATGGATTCGCCGGCAAGGATTTCACAGTACTCGTGCTCGCTGTAACTGACCTGCCATTGCCCTGGTTCACATTCCCATACGCCCGCAGAAAACTGCTGGTCCGGGCTGCTGTAATGATTGCGCACATTCTGCGCGGGGTCGCCTTTGAGCACTTTGGCTGCATCTGGGCGGTAGTGTTCTGCCGGGGTGTCGGCGGTGGCGAAATCGATGATGCTGTTGATCGTCATTTATCGGGCTCCGGTCTGGCAATGAAAAGCCCCGGCGCTATGGCCGGGGCGTTTGACTTACTTCATGGTGGGCATGGCGAATTCGGCGTCTGCGCGAATGCCGGTTGGCCAGCGTGAGGTAATGGCTTTGCGCTTGGTGTAGAAGCGCACGCCATCTGGGCCGTGCATGTGCAGAGGACCAAACAGTGAGCGCTTCCAGCCGCCGAAGCTGTGGAAGGCCATAGGAACCGGGATCGGCACATTGACGCCGACCATGCCTACCTGAATTTCATTGCAGAACTGGCGAGCGCAGTCACCGTCACGGGTGAAGATGGCGGTGCCGTTGCCAAACTCGTGGTCGTTGATCAGTTTTACTGCACTGGCGTAATCGGGTACGCGGACAACGCACAGAACCGGGCCAAAAATCTCTTCCTGGTAGATCACCATGTCGGCGGTGACATTGTCGAACAGGCAGCCACCGATGAAGTAGCCCTGCTCGTGACCTGCGACCACTGCATCGCGACCATCAACCACCAATTTTGCGCCTTCGGCGACACCTTGGTCGACATAGCCCTTGACCTTGTCGCGGTGCGCGGCAGATACCAGCGGACCCATTTCCATACCGGCATCCATACCGTTGCCGATTTTCAGCTCTCTGATCTTGGGCTCCAGCGCGGCAATCAGCTTGTCGCCGACATCACCGACCGCGACCGCGACGGAGATGGCCATGCAACGCTCGCCGGCGCTACCGTAGGCGGCACCCATGAGTGCGTTTACTGTCTGGTTGATGTCCGCATCGGGCATGACCACCATATGGTTCTTGGCGCCGCCCAGTGCTTGTACGCGCTTGCCATGGGCACAGCCAGTGGCATAAATGTATTCAGCGATTGGCGTGGAGCCAACGAAGCTGACGGCTTGTACGTCGGGGTGCGTCAGCAGTACGTCGACCGCTTCCTTGTCACCGTTGACCACGTTGAATACGCCGTTCGGCAGTCCCGCTTCGGTCAGTAGCTCGGCCAGACGCATAGGGACGCTCGGGTCTTTCTCGGACGGCTTCATGATGAAGGTGTTGCCGCAGGCGATGGCGATGGGGAACATCCACATGGGGACCATAGCCGGAAAGTTGAACGGCGCAATACCGGCAACCACACCGAGCGCCTGGTTCAGTGACCATGCATCGACGCCACCACCAACCTGTTCGCTGTGTTCACCTTTGAGCAGGTGCGGGATGCCACAGGCAAACTCGACCACTTCGATGCCGCGCGTGAGCTCGCCCTTGGCGTCATCGAATACCTTGCCGTGCTCGCGGGTGATCAGTTCGGCCAGCTCGTCGGCGTGGGCTTCGAGCAGAGCCTTGTATTTGAACAGCACGCGCGCGCGGTTTAGCGGCGTGGTAGCAGCCCAGGCGGGGAAGGCCGCCTTGGCATTGGCAATGGCGTGTTCTACTTCGCTGGCGCTGGCAAGCGAGACTTCGCCGCGTTGTTGCCCGGTAGCGGGGTCAAAGGTGGCCTGGGTGCGCGCGCTGGCAGCGCTGCGCTGGCCGTTGATGTAATGGGTCAATTGCAGTGTCATTGAAAGTCACCAGAAGTTGTAAGTGAATGCCCGGCCGTTAGCCGGGCGATTAAATAAGGGGAATAAGGGGTCAGGCGGTCTGCTTGATGACCTTGCTGACAATCTCGATCAGACGGTCCAGATCCTGCTTTTCTGCGATCAGCGGCGGTGACATGGCCAGAATGTCACCGGTGCAGCGAATCATTGCGCCGTGCCAGAAGCAGCTATCGAATACTTCATAACCACGCGCACCCGGCGCACCCTCGCGGCTTGACAAGTGGATGGCGCCGACCAGACCGGTATTACGAATATCGATCACGTTGGGCAGGTCTTTGAGGCCATGGAGCAATTCGGCCCAGTAGCTCTCCAGTTCGGCAGCGCGGGTCAACAGACCGTCACGGGCGTAGATGTCCAGCGTTGCCATTGCCGCCGCAGCGGCGACTGGGTGACCGGAGTAGGTGTAGCCGTGGAAAAACTCAATGGCACCCGGCGGGCCCTGCATGAAGGCGTCGTGAATGGCATTGCTGACAAAGACCGCACCCATGGGGATGGCGCCGTTGGTCAGACCCTTGGCAGTAGTCATGATGTCGGGCGTGACATCCCAGCGCTGCGCAGCAAAGGGTGCGCCGACACGGCCATAGCCGGTGATCACTTCGTCAAAAATCAGCAGGATGCCATGTTTGGTAGTGATCTCACGCAGCCGCTTCAGGTAGCCCTTGGGTGGCAATATCACCCCGGCAGAGCCTGACATCGGCTCGACGATTACCGCGGCGATATTTTCTGCGCCGTGCAAGGTAACCAGCGCTTCGAGTGCATCCGCGCGCTCCATGCCAAACTGCGGTAGCCCTTGGGTGAAGGCGTTGCGTTCCAGGTCCAGGGTGTGCGGCAGGTGATCGACACCGGGTATCAATGCGCCGAAAGCCTTGCGGTTATTGACCATGCCGCCGACTGAAATGCCGCCGAAGCCAACGCCGTGGTAGCCCAGCTCACGGCCGATCAGGCGGGTACGGGTGCCTTGGCCAATAGCGCGTTGGTAGGCGAGGGCAATTTTTAGCGCGGTATCGACCGACTCTGATCCGGAGTTGGTGTAGAACACCCGATCCAGGCCAGCAGGTGCCAGCTCGACCAGTCGTTCGGCCAGTTGGAATGGCAGCGGATGGCCCATCTGGAAAGTGGGAGCATAGTCCATGGTATGGATTTGTTTGCTCACCGCCTCAGCGATCTCGCGACGGCCATGGCCAGCGTTGCAGCACCAGAGGCCAGATGTGCCATCGATTACCTGACGGCCTTCCACGTCGGTATAGAACATGCCCTCGGCGCTGGTCAGCAGACGCGGACGTGCCTTGAACTGTCTATTGGCGGTAAAAGGCATCCAGAACGGATCGAGACTGAGATCCTGCTGGGCAGACGGGGGTTGTTGCATGCTGTTCATGTGACCTTCCTGGCGGGTGCCGTTGGACATGGTGGGTGCGGGCAGCCTTTGGTGGCGATGTAAGTCGTAACTTGGGCAAAGTCTATGTCAAAAATAACAAACGAAAAAGGGGGTATTAAAAGAAATTGGCCGGTATCTGATGGGTTTCGTGTCAAATATATTGAATTTTAAATCGTGCCTTATTACTGTGGCCGACATTGCCCGTCCATTTTTTCGGACACCCAAGTGTGGTGTTCTTCACAGAGGTCACTGTCATGTCAGCATCTTTAAGCCGTCAGGATTGGGAGCAGCGCGCTGCCGCCCTGCAGATTCAGGGGCAGGCGTTTGTTGCCGGCCAGTATCAAGGCGCCGCCAGCGGCGAGACGTTTGAGTGTGTATCGCCGATCGATGGCCGCGTGTTGGCGCAGGTTGCCAGTTGTGATCAGGCCGACGCCGATCAGGCTGTCGCCAACGCCCGTGCCGTGTTTGACAGCGGTGTCTGGTCGCGTCAGGCGCCAGCCAAGCGCAAGAGGGTGATGCAGCGTTTTGCCAATCTGCTCGACCAGCACTGTGAAGAGCTGGCGCTGCTGGAAACCCTCGATATGGGCAAGCCGATTGGTGACTCGACGACCGTGGACATTCCCGGCGCGGCTAACTCGATTCGTTGGTCCGCTGAGGCGATCGATAAGGTATATGACGAAGTTGCACCCACTGCGCACGATGAGCTGGGCTTGATTACCCGCGAGCCGATCGGCGTGGTGGCGGCTATTGTGCCCTGGAATTTTCCGCTGCTGATGGCGAGCTGGAAACTCGGCCCGGCCTTGGCCACTGGCAACTCGGTGATACTCAAGCCCTCCGAGAAATCCCCGCTGACGGCCATCCGTATCGCCGCGCTGGCGCTCGAAGCCGGTATTCCGGCAGGCGTGCTTAACGTCTTGCCGGGCTATGGTCATACCGTGGGCAAGGCGCTGGCGCTGCATATGGATGTTGATACCATCGTCTTTACCGGCTCAACGCGCGTGGCCAAGCAGCTGATGATTTACGCCGGTGAATCCAACATGAAGCGCGTTTGGCTGGAGGCCGGTGGCAAGAGCCCGAATGTGGTCTTCGCTGACGCGCCGGACCTGGATGCCGCAGCAGAGGCCGCTGCCAGCGCAATTGCCTTTAATCAGGGCGAAGTCTGTACCGCCGGTTCGCGTTTGCTGGTAGAGGCGTCAATCAAGGATGCCTTTGTCGAGAAGGTCGCTGCTGCGCTGAAAGCCAACTGGGCACCGGGCCATCCGCTGGACCCCAATACCGCTGTTGGCGCCTTGGTGGACACGACCCAAATCGAGACCGTGCTGCGCTATATCGAAGCCGGTCGCGAGGACGGCGCCAAACTGGTTATGGGCGGCAACCGGGTGATGGAAGAAACCGGCGGTCTGTTTGTTGAGCCGACTATTTTTGCCGATGTAAAAAACAGTATGCGCATCGCCCGCGAAGAAATCTTTGGGCCGGTACTGTCGGTGATTAGCTTCACTGACTTTGATGAGGCGATGAGTATTGCCAACGACACCATCTATGGTCTGGCGGCAGCGGTCTGGACGGCGGATCTTTCCAAGGCGCATCGCGCCGCCCGGGCATTGCGTGCCGGCAGCGTATGGGTCAATCAGTACGATGGCGGCGACATGACGGCGCCCTTCGGTGGTTTCAAACAGTCGGGTAACGGCCGCGACAAGTCGCTGCACGCCTTTGATAAGTACACCGAGCTGAAGTCGACCTGGATCAAGCTTTAAGTAGCGGCAAGCGGCAAATCTCGAGCCACAAGCCACAAGCTACAAGTCGCAAGCTAGAAGCTAGAAGCTAGATGCGGCGGTCAGTTTTTGCTCTTGGGTGTGCGGCTGGCCGTCGTTTTTTGTTTTTTTCGGACTCATTTATGAATTGGAAGGCCTACGGCATCGTAACGGCGGCAGTGGTAATTGTCGGGCTGGCGCTTGGCGTTACCTTGCCGCTGGTTTCCTTGCGTCTGCACGAATGGGGTTACAGCACCTTTGCCATTGGTGTTATGGCGGGTATGCCGGCAGTCGGTATTGTGTTGGGCGCGAAACTCACCGGACGGCTGGCGGGGCAACTCGGCTCGGAGAATGCCCTGCGCCTGGTTATGGCCTGCAGTGCGGTCTCTGTCGTGCTGCTGGCGGTTTGGCCGAGCTATGCGGTCTGGCTGTTGTTGCGTCTGGTGCTGGGTATCTCATTGACCGTCACCTTCGTGATCGGCGAAAGCTGGATCAATCAATTGGTAGTCGATCGTCTGCGTGGACGGCTGGTTGCGGTATACGGCAGCGCGTTCGCGCTTAGTCAATTGTGCGGTCCGCTGCTGCTTGGTTTTATCGGTACTGAAGGTGATGGCGGTTTCTGGCTGGCGACAGCGTTGCTGGTTGGCGGCGTCGGCCTGCTGTTCTGCGTATCTGGTGCCCCGGTGGTTGATGCCGCCGCTGGCGCCGGACGTGGCCTTCGTCAGTTTGTTCGCAGCATGCCAGCGATTGCCTGGGCCATGGTGTTGTTCGCTGGCTTTGAAACCATGACGCTAACGCTGCTGCCGGTCTATTTGATTCGCGAGGGATTCGCCCAGCAGCTGGCGCTGATAATGGTCAGTACTGTGGTCGTGGGTGATGCCATATTGCAGGTGCCGATTGGCTGGTCGGCTGATAAGTTCTCGCGCACGGCGCTGTTTAAATTCTGTGGTGTGATCTTGCTGCTGAGTAGCCTGGCAATGCCTTTTGTGCTGCATACAGTGTTGATCTGGCCGGTGCTGGTGCTCTTTGGGTCGAGCGCTGGTGGTCTGTATACCTTATCGATAATTCTGGTGGGTCAGCGCTTTCGTGACGATGCTCTGGTGCGCGCCAACGCCCATATCGCCATGCTCTGGGGGCTAGGCTGCCTGCTCGGGCCAGTCGCTACTGGCGCGGCCAGTCAGTGGCTCAATACTCATGCTTTGCCCATGATGATGGCTATTGCCGCCTTGGTGTTTGTGGTACTCGCCTGGCGGCGCGGCGCTTTTGCTGCAGTGGCGGTGGATCAGGCGGGGCTGGAGCAGGATACGTTGCCCCGTCGGGCCGATTAGCCCTTTTTGGGTGGGCAGCGGACGCAAGGGAAGCGCATCCGGCTAACCAGACCTGCTGCCAGGCGCCGCTCGATGTTGCGCGGTACCTGGCCGATTGCGGAGCCTTGATTGAAACAAGGGTCGGTATCGCGGGACGATCAGTCCCAGCGATACTGCAAACCAACGCCCACCAACCAGTTCCGCTCCGGTGCTGGCTCGTAGTAACGAGACACTGCCCCGTTGACGATCAGTGAGCCTATGTACTGCTTGTCGGCCAGGTTGTCGATGCGCGCAAAAGGCTCCAGGGCCCAACTGCCCAGTTCCTGTCGGTAGCCGGCGCGCCAGTTGAAAACGGCATAGCCAGGCGCTTTGGACTGGTTGTCATCGGTGGCGTAACGCTGGCTCAGGCTTTGCGCTTCCAATGCGGTGCTAAAGCCGTTTGATGGTGCCCACTCCAGCTCGGCGTAAAGGCTGTGGCGCGGTACGCCGGGCAGGTAATTACCGGAATAATCTTGACCATCGCTATGGATATACTCGTCGAACTTAGCTTCCAGGTAGGTGTACGCTAAATAAGCATTAAAACCGTAGGCAAGGCGTTGTTCTAAGGCGAATTCCAAGCCTTGTCGGTTTGACTGTCCCGCGTTTGCATAAGTAGAGCGGCCTACGTTGTCTTGGAGCGCGCCAGTGACGATTTCATCTTCGACACGTGTATAAAATACCGCGGCATCTAATCGGGTATTGCCGTGGCGAAATTTTAAACCGGCCTCGGCATTGCGCGACTCGCTGGGCTGCAGGTCGAAATTCAAACCGCTTCCGCTAGGGCGGTAGGCGAGTTCCTGGAAGGTCGGCGTTTCAAAGCCTTGTCCGGCCGCAGCATATAAAGTGAGAGCTGGGCTCCATTGATAGCTGATGCCCAGCGCTGGTGTGGTTTGTTGGTAATCAACGCTACCGCTGTCATCACTCCCATCGCTGAGGAAATCGTCTTCAGACTCAAACTCTACCCGGCTGTGTCTAAAGCCAGCGGTTAGGCTCCATTGGTTGGTCAACGCCCAAGTGCTGATCAGATAGGCTTCTTTGCTGTCGACCCGGTTGAACTCGTCACGTTTAAGATCGCCCTTGTCGTCGCCGTTGTTGGCGAAGCCCTTGCGACCCTCTCCTTGGTAGCCGTAAGTCAGACCTGCGGCCAGCTCTACTGGCAGGTTGAACAATTCGGTCTGACGTTGCCACCCCAGCTCACCACCGCCGAACTTTCGGTCTAGTTCGATTACGCCACCTCCCTGCGACGACCCTCCGCCGGCGAACCCAAGGTACTGTTGTACATCCCTTTGGCCGCCGTAAATCATCACTGTAAGTTGGTCGTCATTGGTTAGGCGCCGCTGATAATTGAGGCCAATCTGCTCGTGCTGGACGGATTTTCGTGTATCGAACGCTACTGCGGCTCCTCCAGGCTGACGTCGATCTTCTTTCAAAGATTCTTCTGTAAGCCCTAACGGGTCCTGTGTCTCAGGCTGATCAAGACTATTGAGCAGCAGCGTCAGACTGGAGGCATCGTCGATGTCCCAGCCCAGGCGCAAATTGGCCATGTCGCGCTGCGCTTTACTGTGATCGCGATAGCCATCGGTTTCCAGTCGGGACACGTTGGCGTTGATGCTGAGGTCGCCATGCTGGCCGCCGTACTTCAAGCGTGAACGCCAGAGGTTGTCGCTACCAATGGCGCTGCGGCTGTCGAGTGTTGGATGTAGCGGAGCTGCCTCGGTGAAGCCCTGAATGATTCCGCCTGACGCATTGCCATAAAGGGCGCTCAGCGGACCACGCAGCACATCGAAGTATTGCATGCCGTCGAGGTCAAAGAGCGCTGGCTGGCCTTGGCCGTCCGGCATGGTCAGCGGAATGCCATCCTGAATCAAGCGCACGCCACGCACGCCGAACTGGGCGCGCGCGCCGAAGCCGCGAGAGGATATCTGCACGTCTTGCGCGTAGTTCTGACGATTCAGCGCGAGTATGCCAGGCGAGCGTTGCAGCGACTCGGAGAGATTGGCACCCAGGCTGTAAGGGCTAATCTGATCGCTGTCGATATGACTGCTGGCGGACGGCAATCGGTCGTTGGCTGCCGCTGGATCTGTGCCAAGTATGGTCTGGGTGGGTAGCTTCAGGCTGCTCTCAGCAGCGCTGACGTGGCCGGCGAGCGTGGCCAGAATAGCGGCGACGGTGGCGGTGCGATGGGTCATGTGATTTCGCTTTTGGTTAAGGCGATTGTAGGAGCGAAGCGATGTTCTGTGGCTGCAGTCTAGCAGTGTGTTGCTTGTGTCAGTAGCGGGAAAGACCGCGCATACCGCATGGTTAATTCTTTAGAAAAATGCGCAACAACCAGTAAAGAATTTTCACTGGCAAGATAATTACTTTGAAGTAAAAATAAAATACGTGTAATAATCTACGATATTGCGATGCTTTTTTGTCTTTAATTGCCGCTAAAGCGGCGTGCAGCGGCTTTGCAGAAAATGCATCTAGTTACTACTGTAATATTTAGGCTTTGTGTCAAAATGCTGCCTGTTTTTACGGCGCTGGCCGGGAGTTTTTTATGCACATGATGCACGATTTATATCTGGCGCTGCGCCGTTTACAGCGAGCCAGTGAGATTCACGCCAAACGACTTGGTCGCCACAGCGGGCTAACACCTATTCAGCTGTTGATCCTGCACAGTATCAAGGCGATGGGTGAAAGTACTCTGGGTGACTTGGCTAAACAGGTCAGCGTGTCGCAAGCGACCTTGAGCACCATCATCGACCGGCTGGAAAATCGCGAGTTGCTGCAGCGTATTCGTAGTAAAAGTGACAAGCGCAAAGTCCACTTGGCACTCAGTGAAAAAGGCGTGGCTGTGATTCAGGCTGAGCCTGCACTGCTGCCGTCGCCTTTCCTTGATCGTTTTGGCAAACTCGCTGATTGGGAGCAACTTATGTTGTTGGCCAGTTTGCAGCGTGTGGCAGGTCTGTTGGAGGACGGTCAAAGTACGCCTACCGAGCTCTTCGAGGGCGAAACGGCGGCCTGATCCTGGTGTTCTCGGCCTGCTTTCTTGCAGGCCGTTCACCTGACCGTATCCTTCTGTATTGCTTTATTCCCTTCTCGCTGTTTTTTCTCATCCGGGGTATTGCCTGATCGCAGCGCTGCGCATAGCATGTTTGAAATTTCAAACATCGATGTTTTAAATGCGTTACGCATGCTCGATTTTCGCTCTAGATGAGGACTTATTAAATGGAACTACACTGCCCCGAGCTTTTTCGCCAACAAGCCTTTGTTAATGGTAGCTGGTGCGAGGCCGACAGCGGTGCTCGAACCGAGATATTCAATCCGGCCAATGGCGAGCGTTTGGGCAGTGTGCCGAATATGGGGGCGGCGGAGACGCGACGCGCTATTGAAGCCGCGCAGCAGGCGCAACAGGCTTGGCGTGAGCGCACGGCCAAAGAACGCGCGCAGGTGCTGCGCAAATGGTTCGAGCTGATGCTGCAGCATCAAGAGGATCTGGCGCGCATCATGACCGCTGAGCAGGGCAAGCCGCTGACCGAAGCCCGAGGTGAAGTCGCCTATGCTGCCTCTTTTCTGGAGTGGTTTGGTGAAGAAGCCAAGCGCATCTATGGCGATGTCATCCCAGGCCATCAGGCGGACAAGCGCATTCTCGTGCAAAAAGAGCCGGTTGGTGTCACTGCTGCGATTACGCCCTGGAACTTCCCTGCTGCAATGATTACTCGTAAGGCCGGCCCGGCGCTGGCAGCTGGCTGCGCTATGGTGCTGAAGCCGGCACCGCAGACGCCTTTCTCTGCGCTGGCATTGGCTTTGCTGGCTGAACAGGCTGGCCTGCCTGCCGGCCTGTTCAGTGTCATTACCGCCGATGTAGACGCCTCACGCGACGTGGGCGGTGAGCTGTGCAGCAACCCTATTGTGCGCAAACTGTCGTTTACCGGCTCGACCGGCGTGGGCATCAAGCTGATGGAGCAGTGTGCACCCAGCCTGAAAAAACTATCGCTGGAGTTGGGTGGTAACGCGCCCTTTATCGTCTTTGATGATGCTGACCTGGACGCCGCCGTTGAAGGCGCGATGATTTCAAAGTACCGCAATGCCGGTCAGACCTGCGTCTGTGCCAATCGCATCTATGTGCAGGATTCGGTCTACGATGCTTTTGCTGAGAAGTTGGCGGCTGCAGTTGCTCAGCTCAAAGTGGGTAATGGTAGCGAGGCTGGTGTGACCACCGGGCCCCTGATTGATGGTAATGCGGTAGACAAGGTGCAGCGGCATCTGGCTGACGCTATTGGCAAGGGCGCTGAGATCCTGGCCGGTGGTAAGCCGCATGCGCTGGGCGGCAACTTTTTTGAACCGACCATTATCACCAACGTCGACAGCAGCATGCTGGTTGCCCGTGAGGAAACCTTCGGCCCGCTGGCGCCGTTGTTCCGCTTCAGCGATGAAGCGGACGTGGTACGTCAGGCCAACGATACCGAGTTTGGCCTCGCTGCTTACTTCTATGCGCGCGATCTGAGCCGGGTATTCCGTGTGGCGGAGCGACTGGAGTACGGCATGGTGGGCATCAATACCGGGCTGATCTCTACCGAGGTAGCGCCCTTTGGCGGCATGAAGTCATCCGGTCTCGGCCGTGAGGGCTCCAAGTACGGCATCGAGGAATACGTTGAGATCAAGTATTTGTGTCTGGGCGGCATCTGAGCCGCTCTAGTTTCGACTTCACGGGAGCCTGACTCCCATTTATGAGTGCGAGGCAGTTATGAGCAAGACGAATGAGTCCTTGATGCAGAGACGCAATGCTGCAGTTGCCCGCGGAGTGAGCCAGATTCATCCGTTGGTTGTTCAACGGGCCGAAAACGCCACTGTGTGGGATGTGGAAGGCCGGCAGTATATCGATTTTGCCGGTGGCATAGCCGTGTTGAATACCGGGCACCGTCACCCCAAGATCATGGATGCGGTGAAGCGACAGATGGAGCAATTCACGCATACCTGCTTTCAGGTGCTGGCGTATGAGCCCTACATCGAACTGTGCGAGAAGCTTAACGAGCTGGTGCCCGGCGACTTCGTGAAGAAGACGCTATTGGTGACCACGGGATCGGAAGCGCTGGAAAATGCGGTGAAGATTGCCCGCGCGGCGACCGGTCGGGCGGGCGTGATTGCCTTCACCGGCGCCTACCACGGCCGCACCATGATGACGCTCTCGATGACCGGCAAGGTGGCGCCCTACTCGGCAGGTATGGGGTTGATGCCGGGCGGCGTTTATCGCGCGCTGTTTCCCTGCCCGCTGCATGGCGTTAGCGATGACGACGCGATTGCGAGCATTGAGCGTATTTTCAAGAACGATGCCCAGCCGCAGGATATCGCCGCGATCGTGATCGAGCCGGTCCAGGGCGAAGGTGGTTTCTATGTTGCCAGTCAGGCATTCATGACCAAGCTGCGTGCGCTATGCGATCTGCACGGTATCCTTTTGGTCGCAGATGAGGTGCAAACTGGCGCCGGACGTACCGGCAGCTTTTTTGCGATGGAGCAAATGGGCGTGGTGGCAGATCTGACTACCTTCGCTAAATCCATTGCTGGTGGCTTCCCGGTAGCGGGTGTCTGTGGTCGTGCCGAGGCAATGGATGCCATCGCACCGGGTGGCCTGGGCGGCACCTATGCGGGTAATCCGTTGGCCTGTGCCGCCGCACTGGCGGTACTCGAGGTCTTTGAAGAAGAGAATCTGCTGGCCCGCAGCCGTACCCTGGGCGAACTGATCAGTGGGCGTTTGCGAGATATCGCCGCGACCGACAAGCGCATTGGTGACGTACGCGGGCTGGGCGCCATGGTGGCCTGCGAACTCTTTACCAGTGATGGTGGCCCGCACGCCGAGCTAACCGCTCAGTTGGTGGTCAAGGCTCGCGAGAAGGGATTGATTCTTTTGTCCTGCGGACAGTACGGCAACGTTATCCGTATCCTGGTGCCACTGACCGCCACCGATGTGGAAGTGCAGGCGGGTATGGATATCATCGCTGACTGCTTTGCTGAGCTGAGCTAGCTTACGACTGATCAGCGGTCTGTCAGAAGGTAGACAGGCCGCTGGCTTCCATAAAGCGATAGAGCCCGTAACGCCAATAGCTATTATCAGCAAAGGCGCTGTAGGGCAGGCTGTGAATGCCGCCATCGCTGTTTCTCCAGGCCTTTTCAAAGCCCGCGCGCATGGCAACTATCTCCGGGTTATCAGCTTGGGTAGTAAGCCGTACGCTGGTTTCCAGATTCAGATCATGCAGGTTACGGCGAGTAAAGTTGGCCGACCCACTGATCACCTCGGTTATCCCCTGGCTGCGCTCCAGCCGAATCCATTTACGATGGCACTGCTCGCCAGTGGTTGCGCACCAGCGCACGGCGACGCCTTGCTCATGCAGGTCCCAGGCAGCCTGCCGGTTTGGGATACCATTTTTCTCACGACCAAAGGCATCTCTGTTGGCATCGAGAATGGCACGCACCTGCACGCCGCGCGCTTGCGCGTCGATCAGCGCCTCAATGACCGGGCGTGAGGACAGATAGAACATCTCCATGTCCAGCTGGTCGCCTGATTGCGCTGACGCTACCAGTTCCAGCAGTGAGCGCTCAATGGCGCCTTCGGTCAGTATCTGAATGTGTGGCAGATCTGGATTACCGGCTGCATCGGGGGCGGTTGGCCAGTCTTCGGCTGCGGTATACCCCGAGACCAGTGCGGCGGCGCGCTCTGTTTGCAACAAATCCAGCGCCGCTGCGCCGCTGAAGACAATGGCACTGTTGTGGTGGCGGCTACTCGCGTCGTGGGGGTTGGCCGAGGTCACCAGCGCGCGCCAGTCGTCGCCGTTGTCGACGATCAGGGTTTTGCGGTGGTTGGCGCGGAAGTTGGCCAGATGCAGATAACTGCGCAGGGTAATTTTGCCCGGACCGACCGGGTTAGGTAACCAGCCACCCTCAGTGTTGTTGCCTAGATAGCTGCAGCACAATTGCCAGATACCGGTCCAGGCCGGGTTTGAAGCAGGCAGTCGGTCTATGTCGGTGAGCACAACATCGACGCCGGCAGCGCGCAGCTGTTCCAGCTCGGGTGCGCGCAGGCCGCCATAGAGAGTATTGAAGGGGTCGGTAATCATGACTACCGGCATATCAGGATGACGTTGCTTGGCGCTGATTAACGCCTTGGTCAGTTGGTCGGACAGCGGGCGGTAGCTGTCTTCACCCGCGAACGCGTTGAACAGGAACATATCGACAACCACCAATCTTCGCGCCTGAGCGATAAGACGAAACGCTTCATCGAATATTTCCTGGTCTACCAGATCGGTGCCTTGCGCGTTCTGATAGGTCTGATCACGCAGTATTTCCAGTCGCTCGGCGGAGCGCACTGGGCCCGTGACGGACAAGCCTTCCGGCATGCTTTGGCAGGAACTGAGTGTGGCGCTCAATGCGACGGCAAGAAGCAGTAACGCTGGGTAGCGGCGGCTGAACGGGCGAGACCTGAACATAATGGCAATAAGTTGTGGCTGAAGAGAAATATAGCCTGGGGCTTACAGCGGGGATACGCAAGGAAAACGGCAGCCGGACACTTAGTTTGCGTGCCCGGCCTGAGACTTAGGAGGCTACGGGGCCTGCAGTCTCACCCTTGGGGTTAGGGCCATAGGCGTTTGCTTGTGGCTCGCCTTCAAAGCACATCAATACCAGGTAGATGATTGAGCCAACAAAGGGGATCAGCGCAATCAATACCCACCAACCACTACGACCCGTGTCGTGAAAGCGGCGCACGGCAACGGCCAAGGACGGAATCAGCGTAGCCAGAACGTAAATGCTGGACAGCAACGCTATTCCCAGCACACCGTCGATAACCGAGAGGACTACGATGGCAATGAAGTGAAACAGGGTGAAATACCAGAATTCGCTACGGCGAGCGCGGCCTTGGAAGACAGCATAGTTCTTGAGAACATCTAGGTACCAGTTCATAGGACTCATGAAACTTTCTTTCCTTTGATTTAGTGTTCGGACTACAAAATACGCCTGAACGCCCGGAAATTGCTCTCCGTTTGACGTCCTGTCTGTAGTTCCTTTCTATACGGTTTATCGAGGCGCTCGACAGCCGGGAGGACGGATTATAGTTGGTACTGTCCTTGCCAGGTCAACCGTGGTGACGTTTTTGCGTGTTAACCTGTGATCTGCTCCCGGTTATGAGACCTGCCATGCGCAAAACGCTCGGCGTGCTATTCGTTTTTCTGCTGTTATCCCTGTTGGCGCTGACGCTCGCTTGCTTTTGGGCGCAGCGCGCGCTGACCGATGCCGGCGTGCACGATCTGCGTTGGCAAGAGCTTGGCTGGCAGCGCGGCGGCGTGCAGTTTGGGCAAATTAGCTTTGCTATACCGACAGGACAGGTGGCAGTGGAACAGCTGCATCTCGTGCCAGGTTGGCGAGATGGTCCGCGGTTGCGCGCGGTGCAGGTGTCGAGCTTGCAACTCAGCCTAAAAGCGCGCGCTGACTCGTCCGCTGGCGCTAGCGCGGTGGGCACCGGCCTGGCTGCCCCAGAGCTGTGGCTGCAGTTGCTCAACTGGTTACCCGATCAGGTTGCTGTGGATGTGCTGCGCGTAGAACTGCCTTGCCAAGCGGGACTCTGTGAGCTGGGCGGGTCGTTGCAGGTGCAGCGCCCCGCGGTAGATTTGGCTAGCGGACAACCAGTGCAGGCCAGCGCCGAGCTTGTGCTGCAGGCAGGTGAGCATTTATTTCTGTTAAAGCAGCAGGTGCAGGCTGATGGCGAACAGCTGCAGCTGCAGGGCGATCTGCTGATCAATCAGCAGGTGGTCGCGCAGATCGAGTCACACTGGCTAGGGCGTGACCAGTGGCGCGGTAGCCTGCAGGTACCTGACTGGCCAGAGACCACAGGCCTGTATGAGTATCTCGGCAATTGGGTAACGCTCGGCAGTCTGCCCGTCAGCCAGTTCCCGCCGGGCGCACAGCTCGCACTGGATTGGGATATGCACGCCTTGCAAGCGCCTGTCGACTGGGTCGATTGGCTGGCCGGTCGCGTTGCTTTGGACGCCCGGCTTGCTCTGCCAGAACCCCTGTCGCTGGCCGGCTGGGGTGATCTGAGCGGTGAGCTTGTGCTAACACTAAGCGCAGATCAGGGCCGCTGGCAGGTGTTGCAGAGTGATGCGCAACTGACGCTGGCACGATTACAGTTGACCGATAACCTTGCGCTGCCCGGCGACCTGCAGCCAGAGCAACTGCAGTTGCAGGTGTCTCCTGCGTCTGGCATCGCGCTGGCGGCCGGGGAGAGGGTGCCATTTCACGGCGTATTGGGTCTGTCAGGTGCTAAGGGGCTGAATGCACAATTGGCCGGTGATATGGCCTTGTTGTTGCCATCGGCGCAGCAGCAGGATTGGCAGTTACAGCTGCTGGATAGTGTGCTTGATCTCCAGCTGGCCCGTTGGCAACAGCAGGATGTGCGGCTGCGTGACCTGCATCTGGCGGCACCGATGAGCGGCACCCTGGATCGCCAAGGGGTGCAGCTACAAGCAGCATCCACTACCACCTTGGCGTGGTCCGAGCTGCAGTTGAGCGCGGCTGATCTTGGGTTGCGCAAGGCGAGCATGCAGCTGAAAGAATTGAATTACGCGCAGCATTGGCAGGAGTCGAGCGGGCCCTCTGTGGGAAGCCAGCTGAGCGGAATTATCGGTCAACTGCACCAGCCCCAGTTGAAGCTTCAGCCCTGGCGTATCAACGGGCATTGGCGTTATACCGAAGGCGCTCTGACATGGCAGGGTAGCGTGCGCAATGCGGCCGAGCTCGCGCTGGACACTGACTTCAAGCTGCCGGCGACAACCCCTTGGCAAGCCAAAGCTACGCTGCAACCGATATTCTTCCGCGCGGCCAACCCCTTGGCTGAGACGCTGGTAGCGTGGCCGCCGCTGCTGAGCCTGTCCAGTGGTCAGCTCAACGCATCGCTGAGTGCGTCCGGCAGTATTTCCGGGAGCAGCGTGCAGGGCGAAATCGGCTTGTCGGGCGTCAAGGGTATTTATGATCGCAGCGCCTTCAGTGGGTTGACCATGCCGGTCGCGTTCAAAATGCAAGGCGGTGCGGTGCAGTTAAGCACCTCTGCATTGACTCTTGAGAGCCTGAATCCGGGACTGGAAATGGGGCCTTTGACGGCCGGTGGGAGCTACTCGGCGCAGGTCGACTATCCTATGAGTGGGCGCTTGCAGCTCAACCAGCTGCAGTTGCAGCTGCTCGGTGGGCAAGTCAATGCCGAGCCAGGCGAGTTGGATTTCGCGGCGCCAGAGCAACGGCTGGCATTTGATATCCGGGGGCTTGAACTGGACACCCTGTTTGCAGTCTACCCTACAGAGGGTTTAAGCGGCCGTGGCACACTGGATGGCCGTTTGCCGGCGGTGTTGCGCGACGGCGAGCTGATGATTGATGCGGGTGCGGTAGCTGCACGCGAGCCAGGTGGTGTGCTGCGTTATCAGTCCGACAAGCTGCAGCGTTTGGCGCAAAGTAATGCCGGTATGCGGCAGTTGGCGGGAGCGCTGGATAACTTTCACTACACTGTGCTTAGCAGTCAGGTGGATTATGCCGAGGACGGCACCCTGCAGTTAGGCTTGAATCTACAGGGCAGTAACCCGAATTTTCAGCAGGGGCGTCAGGTGAACCTCAACGTAAATCTTGAGGAAAATATCCCGGCGCTGCTGACCAGTCTGCAGCTCAGCAGTCAGGTTAGCGATATCATCGAGCAACGGGTACAGGAGCGTCTGCTCAAGCAGCGTCTGCAGCCCAACAAGGAGTAGCTATGCATTGGCGAGGGTTGTTGATTGGAGCGTCGAGTTTGCTGTTGGTGGCCTGTGCGGGTCCCACGGTGCAGCTGGCCGCTCCTAGCGAGCCAATTAATATCAACCTGAACGTAAAGATCGAGCATGAGATTTACATCAAGGTAGATAAACAATTGGACGAAGTGTTCAACGAATCCAGCGGGCTGTTTTAAGCACGCATTGGCAGAGGGACTATGACGATGGGCAAGAAAACGCTTTTTACATTGTGCATGCTATTTTTCTTGGGTAGCAGCGCAGCATGGGCCTTGAGCTTGAATGAAGCCATGACAGCTTTGCCGGCAGCCAAGCAGGCCGGTCAGCTTGGTGAGCAGCCCAATGGGTATCTGGGCGTAGTAAGCAGTGGTGGCAATGCCGCTGAAGTGGCGCGGCAGATCAATGCTGCGCGTAAGGAAGAGTACCAGCGCGTGGCCAAGAGCAATGGGATTTCGCTCAGCGATGTGGAAACCATCGCCGGGCAGAAGGCGATCGAGCGCACGCCGTCAGGTCAGTACATTCAGGTTAATGGCGGCTGGGTGCAGAAGTAGCGGGTAACCACTCAATGGCGCCGTACCAGCCGGTAACCGGCTGGCCGGCGTTATCGCAGTCGGTCATCAAGGCAATACCATCAACTTGCTGCAGGTCTTGGCCGTGCAGTCGCTTGAAGTCTTCGCGCACATTACGCTGCTCAGACACCAGCTCCCCGGGATGCTCTGGTGCGCCACTGCGGACCGCCAGCATCTGCGCGTTTGCGGTAAACGCATTGGACCAGTGGCTGCCTTGCGGTTGGCTGCTGGACCACACGTAGTTCACGGCGAATGTGCGCCACGGCAGTAGCCCGCCATCTTTAACTACGTACACGCGAACCGGGTAGTCGTCCCCGGCTTTGCTGGTTTCATCCAGGCCTGAATACACGCCGCTCACCGCCCATGACCAGCTAAGAATCGGTGTTTCACGCAGGTCTACGGGGTGCTCGATAAACAGCGCGCTGGCTTCGCCGTTGCGGCAATCGGCCTGTAACCTTAGCGGGGAAGCGCTGGTGTCCAGCGCATAGTGCGTTGGTTTCGCAAAGGTCTTGGCTGACCAGCCGAGTATATCCTCTGGCGCATAAGCGGGCTTGGCCTGAGTGCTCAATGGCAGTAGCACGCCCAGTAGCATCAGCCCGTATCTGGCGGCGTTAGTCATCTGCTTTCTTGTTGAGCTCTGCTTTGCTCTGTGCGGCTTTAGCTTTTTCTTCGGCCTGATAGCGTTCCCAGTCCTCCCAGTCGTGGGGCGTCCCGGCGTGCGGGCGACCGGGGTGTAGCGCTCGCTCGAGGGCTTGACCTCGCAGACTGATATCCTTGTCTTCTTCCTGATCCAGACCGTGCTTTTTAAGAAACTCGTCGGCGCGCATGGCTGCCTCCTGGTTCGGGCGTATTGAGCTCCGAGTATGGCAGCTAACGTGCGCAGACTCTAACCTTTACCCTGGCCCGATAGGCGTAGCCGCTCGTTGGGCGCAAAGCCTTGCTGCAGCAGTGCTTCGATAGCGGCTTGCTTGTCCTGCTCTGCCAGGCCGGGTTGCTGCAGGATACTGGTGCGCTCGCGGTTGAAGCGTTCGACTCGTTGCTGCCAGTCGGCACGTTGCTGGTCCAGGGTCTCAAGCCGAGCGGTAGCCTCGGTGCCCACCAGGTTGAGCCTTAGTTCGCGCAGCGCTTGCGGGTCGGCATTGCCTGCGTTCAGTGCTTGGGTTTGCCGACGTAATTCCTGGTGCAGTTGCGGCACCAGGAGTTGCTGCATCTCGCTCGGCAGGTTTTCCCGCAGCGCCTCAATGTCGTCGGCGCGTTGCGATGGGGTGAGATCCGGGTTGCGATTTATCGCCAGCCGTTCAAGCGTGAAGCGGTTGTACACCTCTTCACTGGCAAAAAAAGCGCGATGTACTTCAGCGCTGAACAGGCTGGCGCGCAGACGCTGAACGGCTTCTTCGCGGGCCCAAAGTGCGTTGAGGTCATCAAGTACCGGGAAGTCCTGCTCCAATACTGCGACCGCATGCAAATAGTCCAGATACTGCTGGAAGATGGCCAGTGCCTGACTGCGTGCCGGCTCGTCCAGTTGCCGAGTCAGTTGCTGACGCACGCGCCCTTTTGTCTGCTCGGGTCGTTCTTCGCCAGCGGCGCTTAAGTAGTAATCAAATAGATGGCGCAGCTGGTCGCTGATGACCAGGTTGCCGTGTGCATCGACCTGTAATTGGCCGTCAACCTCGGTGCCGCGCAGGGAGCTGGGCATTGGCTGGGCTGCGCTCTTGTTGGACTCTGTTATCAAGCCTTGCGGCAGCGGCGCAGTGGTCGCTGTGGACGCCGCTGTTGTCAGTGTTTTGTCGCTGGCAATAAGGGGATCTTCGGCCAGCAACTGCCAACCGAGCAGCAGTGCGCCAGCCAGTAGTGGCAGATAAATGATCAATTTCATGGGTTAACTCTGTTACCTGGTCTGGTCGCCGCGCGATCACACCTTTAGTGATCGCGCGGACTGTCTCACAAGCCGGCGTTTTTTAGCCGGTTCGCCTGTTGTCGATAAACGGTGACCGGGTCGGTCTCGAACAGGCTGGTGAGGCCCAGAAACTGATTGACCTCATCCAGATGGTTCATTCGATAGTTATCACGGATAACCATGCCCATGTGCGAACTGCAGCGTCCGACCAAGCCATCGTTGGCTTCGCCATTGAAGGTCAGCGAGGCTGCGCCAGTGATCAGGTCAGAGACGTCGAGCATATTGGTCAGCGGGCTTGTGCCTCCCCATGAGTAGTAGCGCACGCCATTGACCTTGTAGGCGCCTTCACCACAGGCGCTGGTGGGGATGCCAGCAGGGAAGCGTGCGTTGAAGTTTGCGGCGCCTGCGGAGTTGAGTGACTCCAGGGAGCCCAGCGCATTTTGCGGGGTCATGGAGCTGCTGCCGGAAAGCAGGTTGATAAAGCCACCCAGGGCATTGGTCAGCCCGGCCACTATCGCCTCACCGGTAGAGCCCTCTGGAATCTGGCGCAGGAAGTCAGCTGTGGCAGAGCCTTTGTGCGGTGCACCTACGCTGGTGACCGAGGCGACCAGGTCAGGACGTACTGCAGCGACGTAGCGCGCGGTGGGGCCGCCGTGGCTATGACCGACCAGGTTGACCTTCTGCTTGCCGCTGATGGCGACAATCTCTTCAACCTGCGCCAGCAGCTGCTCACCCCGGGCTTCGGAGGTGTCGAGCTGGCTGACCTCGGTGGTGTAGACAGTGGCGCCATCCTTGCGCAGCGCGGCGGGAATACCGTACCAGTAATCGACACCCAGCAGGCTGTCGAAGCCCAGCATGCCGTGGGCCAATACGATGGGGTACTTGGTCTTGGTGTATTGCGAAGAGCTGAACCAGAAAGCCTGAGCCTGGGTGCTGACACCCAATGCGGCTATCAGGCCGCAGGCGACACTCAGTCGGGTTTTATTCGACATGACGAAATCCCTTGTGTTTGTTTTTGTTTGTATCGTCTTGAGACACTCAGATCTTTGCCTGAGGTCTCTGAGAATAGTCAGCGCTGAGACGCTTATGAAGGTTTTTGGGCGGGCATTTATACGGCGCTATGGTCGGCAGATTATGACTGTTCAGTCACTGGCTCTGCGCCGCTGTCATTCACCGGAGAAATCCGATGAACTGCAGTTCACTTCTTGTCGAAATTGGTGGCTGCAGTGAGCCGATCACCGGAAAGCCGGTTTTCCGGTGATCTCTTTCTTTAATTGGTTTCGCTAAGGTAATTTGCCTGGATTGAGCGCCATTCGTCCGACTCGGTTATACGCAGTATTTCTTCGCTAACGGACTCGCGCAACGGGCTGCCTGAGGGCAGCGCAAGCGCATAGAGTTGCTGCTCAAAAACGCCGGGTACCAGATCCAGCCGCTGATCGCCCAGTTGTTGATTGCGAAACTGCATCAGGGGTCGGTCATATACGACGGCGTCGGTATTGCCATCCACGACAGATTGCATGGCATCGGTGAGGTTGGTGTACTCGCGCCGCACCACGCGATTGTCTTCCAGGTAGCGCGCACTTGCAGTATCGGGAATGGTCGCTACGGTGCTGCCGGGCAGGTCTTGCGGGCCGCCAATCTGATACTGCAGGTTGCTGACCGTCAGCGAGGTTGTGATCGCGGCGGTAAAGCTGGCGACCATGATCAGTCCTGCGAACATCCATACCAGCGCCACCAGCCTACCCGCCAGAGTGACAGGCGCTTTGTCGCCATAGCCGACAGTGGTCATGGTCACTGCCGCCCACCAGAAGCTGGCGCCGATACCTTCGCTGGCCTTACCGCCAAACTGCTCAGGATTAGCTCGCCGCTCGCAGACCCAGAGAATGATGCCCACAGCAAACAGCAGCAGGCCGAGCGCGACTATGACACTGAGAAACTCCCAGCTGAAGAGTGCCTTGAGGCTTTGCAGAATGCCATGCTTTGGGGTGCGCGGTACGCCAATGGCCAACCCGGTCTGGTAGAACGGATGGCTGAAGTCAAACGCCGCTTCGCGGTCAGCGGTCATGGTTAGCGCACCCACCGCCACATCTATTTTGCCGCTTTCTACTTGGCTGAGTAGTTCGGAAAACGATAAAGGAACCCACTCATACTCAATGTTCTGCTCTCGTGCTACGGCGCGCCACAGGTCAATACTGATGCCTTCCCACTCGCCGCGTTCGGTCTGCATCACGAAGGGAGGTACTTCCGTAATACCCACTTGCAGTGTTTTGGCTGAAGTGAGGCTGGCGCTGAACGCTAATACGACGAAAAGAAATAACCGAATAAAGCACTGAGGCATGAGTAACTCCCTTTAGTTTGTGAACAGCTTAGCAAAGCTGATTCGCTGTAGCAGGACTGTCTGTTGCGGTGGTGACGCTGGCAGGGTATTTGCCAAGGCAATCTGGTACTCTCCATCAGGCCGCAGTACAGGAGGCCCTGCACACAGGGAAGGCTAATGTTGACTGTATATTTGACGAGTTACGCGTTCTGGTTGTTGCTGGGCCTGGCCCTGTTGCTGTCAGAATTTTTCATTCCCGCAATGGTGGCGGTGTTCTTTGGTATTGGCGCACTGGTAGTCGGACTACTCACGCTGTTCGGCGTGATTGATTCTCTGCCCTATCAGTTAGTGCTCTTTGCATTGATCAGCGTTGTCGCGCTTTGGTACCTGCGCCGGCATTTCAACCGCTGGTTGCGTGGTAGCGAGGTTGATCTGGCTGCGCGTGATCAGGATGACGCTGGATTGTTGGGCGTGCGTGTTGCCGTGCTGACCGATTTTATTGATGGCATCGGTCATGTGCAGCTTAACGGCGCCAAATGGGATGCAGAATCAAATGAGTCACTCAAGGCCGGAGACACGGCATGGGTATTGAACCATAGCGGTATCGTGTTGCAGGTCAGCGCTCAGCGACCTGAAAAATCTTAATCACCCCACGGAGCTTTAAAACATGGAAATGGCTACTATTCTCTCACTCGCGTTTCTTGTCCTGGTCATTGTTACCCTGGCCAAGACAGCGCGTATCGTACCGCAACGTTCTGCGTTTATCGTTGAGCGACTCGGTAAGTATGCAAAAACGCTGGAAGCGGGCTTTCACTTGCTGATTCCGTTCGTTGATCGTGTTTCCTACAAGCACACGCTGAAAGAAGAAGCGATTGATGTGCCTAGCCAGGCCTGTGTGACCCGCGACAATATTCAGGTCGTGGTTGATGGCGTACTGTATCTGCAGGTAGTTGACCCCAAGCTGGCCAGTTACGGTATCAACGATTACCGCTACGCCTCCATGCAGTTGGCGCAGACCACACTGCGTTCGGTCGTGGGTAAGATCGATCTGGACAAGACCTTTGAAGAGCGCGAAACCATCAACGTTCAGGTAGTTCAGGCGCTGGATGAAGCGGCCAAGCCGTGGGGCGTTAAAGTTCTGCGTTACGAGATTGCAGACATCGAACTGCCAGCAACCATCCTTGATGCGCTGGAAAAACAGATGCGTGCAGAGCGTGAACGTCGCGCGGTCGTGGCTCAGTCTGAAGGTGAACGCGAAGCCAAGATCAATGTATCTGAAGGTCAGAAGCAGGAAACCATCAACCTGTCTGAAGCTGACAAGCAGCGCCAGATTAACGAAGCTGAAGGTAAGGCCCGAGAGATCGAACTGATCGCCACGGCTACCGCCGAGGGCCTGCGCCGCGTTGCTGAAGCGATCAATACTGAGGGCGGCCAGGAGGCCGTATCGCTGCGCGTGGCTGAACAATACGTCAAGGAATTCGGTAAGCTGGCTCAGACCAACAACACCATGATCCTGCCGGCAGAGTTGAGCAATATTGGTTCAGCGGTAGCGGCGATCACCAAGACGCTGGAAGTGGCCAAGAAGTAAGCTTTCTGGCTACAAGCTACAAGCTACAAGCTACACAAGAACGGCTCCTGCGGGAGCCGTTCTTGTGTAAGCGAGCTGGCCATCTCGTCGTCTGACCAAATCGCGGCATCTGCAATTGACACGTTCGACGCCACTGCTTGATAGCCGCTTTCTTTTTAGCGCATCAGCCTGGCGCTTCTGCGCGGCGTTCGTTGCGTCTTTCCTTCCAGCCCTCCAACAATGACAACAAGGCTGGCACCACTATCAGCACCAGCAGGGTAGAGAACCCCAGGCCGAAGGCAATGGAGGTCGCCATCGGGATGAGGAATTGCGCCTGCAAGGACGTCTCGAACAACAGGGGTAACAGGCCGCCAATGGTGGTCAGCGAGGTTAGCAGGACGGCGCGCAAGCGTTGGACTACGGCTTCGTTCAGGGCCTCGTTCACCGCCAGCCCAAGGCGGCGTTGATCCTGATAGAAACTGACCAGGATAATCGAGTTATTCACCACGATGCCGGATAACCCGAACAGCCCGAATAGCGACAGTATGGTCAGATTCAGCCCCATCACCCAGTGGCCCAACACGGCACCTACCAGCGCGAGCGGAATAACGGACATGACGATCAGCGGGGTGCTCCAGGAAGAAAATACCCAAACTAGAACCGTGTACATCAGCAGCAGGCCGATAATCAGCCCGGTGCGCATATCGGCCAGCGTTTCCTGTTGGTCGACTGAGCGGCCCTCAAAGCTGTAACGCACGTTGTATTGGTTGGCCAGCTCGGGCAATTCGAGTGCGATACTTTTCAGCACCTGGCCTGCGGTGGTCTGGCTGGCATCAATATCGGCGGTTACGTCGGTCGCGAGCATGCCGTCGGCATGGCGTAGCGACTCGAACCCCTGGTTGTTGCCAAACTCGACCACTTGGCCCAGTGGCACGAAGCGCCCGTCGTCGAGACGAATGCTCAGCTCGCTCAGACTGGCCAGACTCTCGCGCTCGCTACGTGGCAGTTGCACTCGAACTTCGATCTCGTCCTGATCCTCCTGATAAATTTGCGCCAGGCGGCCATCGTAGGCGGCGCGCAGCTGGCGGCCCACGCTCTGGATACTCAAGCCCAGTGACTGGCCGTACGGTGTCAGACTGTAAACCAGTTGCTCACGGCCCCAGGCCATGTCGTCTTCAGTGCTGAGCACGCCTTCGATTGAGGCAATCATGACTGAGAGCGCCTCGGCGGCGGTTTTCAGCTGTTCCGGGTTGCTGCCGGTCAGGCGTACGTCCACATCCTTGCCGGGAGGGCCCCCTACCTGCTCGGTAATATTCAATTGATCTATGCCCGGCACCAGCCTGATACGCTCGCGCCAGGCGCGAATAAAGGCCTTGTTGCGCACATCACGGTGATCCGGTGATACCATTTCAATCAGCATGGCACCCAGGTTGTCACCCTGACGGGAACCGGCATTTTGGCTGATGACCTGGCCCTCTCGGGTGACCGCAGTCAGTATCAGGTCACCACCCATATCGGTCTCGGTTTCAGCCAGCGTCTGCTCTAGATGCCGCATAAAGCGGATCATGGTGTCCCGCGGAGTGCCGGCGACGAAGCTGACGTTGGCCTGGAGCATCTGTGGCTCGGGCGTAGGGAAGAAGCTGAAGCCGATGCGACCACTGCTCATCAAGCCGATAGTGATGATGACGGTCACCAGAGCGCAAGCCAGGGTGGCACCACGATAACGCAACGCCATGGCGGAAAATCGGCGAAACCGGCCGTCACGAAAGTCGTTGAAGCCCTTGTCGAAGCGGCCACGCACCGCGTCGACCTTGCCCATCAAAAGCGCGGTTCGCGACGTCCCCGTGTTTTTCTTGGTGGCGGGCTTGAAAGCGGAACGCAGGTGGTGTGGCAGCACCACAAAGCATTCCAGCAGAGAGGCGATAAGTACGCAGATCATGACGATGGGAATGTCGCCAAGGATGTTGCCAAAAATCCCGCCGACCATCAGCAATGGCATAAAAGCGGCGATAGTCGTTAATGATGAGGCCACTACGGGCCAGAACATCCGCTTGGCCGCGCCTTCCGAGGCCCGTTGTGACTGCTCGCCAGCACGAAAGTGCGCGTCGGCATCCTCGCCTACGACGATAGCATCATCAACAATAACCCCGAGTGCCATGATCAGGGCGAACAGTGAGATCATGTTGATTGATCCACCGATCAGCCAGAACACCGCCATAGCGGCAAGGAACGCGGTTGGGATGCCCACCGCTACCCAGAGTGCAACCCGGGCCGGTAGAAACAGGTACAACAGCACCATGACCAGTACCAGGCCGCTTAAGCCATTGTTCACCAATAAGCTGATACGGTCGTTGATCAATTGCCAGGACTGATCGTAGACATGCATGTTCAGTTCGGGTGGCAGGGTAGGTTTTACCCGCTCCAACCAAGTATTGAGTGCTTGCGCGGCCTCGAGTGAGTCGCCGTCCTCAGCGCGCTGCAATGACAGCTCCACGGCAGGCTGGCCGGCGTAGCGCAGCAGGACCTGATTGCGTCTGGGCTCCTGGCGAATCTCGGCAATGTCACCGAGACGCAAGTGACTGGTGCCGTTCGGCTGTAGCGGGATATTGGCGAACTGCTCGGCGTCGCGTCGTTGTTCAATGGCACGCAGTTCTCGAGCCGAGTCCTGCTCGCCCGCCTGCCCGGCGGGCAAGTCGCGGGACTCGGCATTGACCCGGTCGGCCACTTGATCCAGTGACAGGCCAAGTTGCTGCAAGGTGGTGTTGGGGATCTCGATACTGATTTGTTGCTCGGGCAAGCCGGCTTTTTCAATACGATCGATGCCGCTGGTCAGCAGGTCGTCTTCCAGCCGGTTGGCGATGGTGCGCAACTCGTGCGGCGTATAGGGGCCGTACAACAGCAATTTGGCGATAGGGTCATAGCGCGCGACCCGCACCACCTCGGGTTTTTCTGCGTCTGCAGGCAGGTTGCGGAATTCGTCGACCTGCTGTCTTGCGTCATCCAGAGCGATAACCGGATCGGTACCCTCTCGAAACTCCAGGGTAATACTCGACACGCCCTGCGCAGAGGTGGACGTCATGTTCTTGAGGTTCTGGATGCTGCGCAGGCGCTGCTCCAGCGGGATGGTGATGGCCTGTTCGATGTCTTCCGCAGCGGCGCCGTTCCAGATCACGCGCACGGTGACAAAGTCGAGCGCGAAGGTCGGGAAGAACTGGATGTTCATGCGACTCAAGCCGAGCAGGCCGCCGGCGAGCATAACCAGCATCAACAGGTTTGCGGCGACCTTGTGACGAACAAAAAACGCCAGCGGGCTGCTGCCACTCATGGCTGTTGCCCCGTGGCATCTTTCGTGGCTGGCGCCGAGGCCTCAACTTTCAAACCCTGGACTGCATTGGGCAGGTGAGTCGTCACCACTTCCATACCCGCCTTAAGCTCGGTCGAGCGCACCAGTACCCGGCGCTCGCCCTGTTCATTCATGGTCTCACCGACGCGCTGTACCTGGATACGTTGTAGCCGTCCATCGAGCACCTGATACAAAGTGTCGTTGCCGTAAAGCGCACTGTAGGGTAGCGCAACGCTGTCGTTGCGCACCGGCCGCGCGACGCTAATCGCCAGCAGGTTGCCCAGCCGTAGCCCCGGCTGCGGTTGGTCAACGCTGAACAGCGCTTCCACGCCGCGCGCGTCGGCCTGGCCGGCGATACGCTTAAGGGTTAGGTGGATTGGTGGCTCAACATCCAGGCTTCGTGCTTTCAGCTCCTGACCATTCTGTAGTGCCTGGCTAAAGCTCTGACTATGAACCTGCGGTACCACGGCGCGTAACTCCATACCTTGCAAAGGGTAGAAGTCGAGTAGCGCGGCATTGACGTTGACCTGATCGCCAACGGCGGCCTGTACGTTGCCCACGACACCGTCAAAGGGGGCCAGGAAACGGCTACGCTCAGCGTCACGCAGTGTACTGTCAAAGGTTGCCTGGGCACGCGCAACACGTGCTTCAAGGGCCTGCAACCGTGATGCAAAACTGTTGATGCTGCGTTGACGAATGGCGACAGTCAGGGCGGAGCGGTCAAGCGCGTCCTTGCTGTTTTCAAGCTCGGCCGTTGGCAGTACACCGCGCTCTATCAGTTGCTCGGTGCGCTCCAGATTCTTTTGCGCGTTAGCCTGAATGCGTTGTTCCAGGCGCAGCGCCTGCAGATCGTTCTGATGCGCTATTTTTTCGCTCTGCAACTGTGCTTTGGCATCTTCCAGATCGGCCTTGGCCTGCTCGACCCGAGGTTGGATGTCTGCTTCATCCAGCGCCATAAGCAGCTCCCCCTGCTTTATCTGTTCGCCATCCTTTGCCGGTAACGAGGCGATGCGGCCGGCCATAGGTGCAACCACAGTAAACAGCAAGGGCGATTCCAGCTGGCCATAAAGTGTCAAGCGAGGTGCGAAGGCATCAGGCTGAATAACTTCTGTCGCAACGCGCCAGCTGCGCTCCTGTGAGTTGACGGGGGCTGGATCGTCGCCGGTGAGGCGCAGCAGAATAAAGATGGCGATCCCCGTGGCTACTATCAGGATCGGTACAAGGCGTTTACGCATGGAGGTTCCGAATGGCAGAATTTTTTTATAGCCCTGTATAGCCTGTTGCCAGTGCATCGGGCAATAGCCCTGCGTGCCGTTATCAGTGCGTTTTTCATTGTCGTCCCGGCGACAGGCAGATGTGCTGCCTATGAGTCGACATATCTGCTATGGATATGAGTTCTCCAAAGCCGCTTGTGGGTCTAACGTGAGACAAAATAAAACGACCCACGCCGCGCGCCGGTGATAGGGCTGAATCACCTACTTTGTTGGAGGCAACGTCTGTGGCTACCGCACCGCGCTGGATACCGTCTTACCCTGAAAATGTTCGTTGGGACCTGCCGTTTGAGGCGCAACCGATTCCTGCGTTGCTCGATGCAGCAGTTGCCGAATTCCCGGAAAATTCGGCGATCGACTTTTTCGGCAGCAAGATGAATTACCGTGAGTTGAGCCACAAGGTGGCGCAAGCAGCTCGTGGGTTTCAGCGCTTGGGTGTCAAGCCTGGGGTGCATGTAGGCCTTTACCTGCCCAACTGCCCGCATTACTTCATCAGTTTCCTTGGCGTTCTGCGTGCTGGCGGCACTGTCGTCAATTATTCCCCGCTGGATGCCGAGCGCACGCTGGCGCACAAGATAGAGGATAGCGAGACCGATATCATGGTCACCCTGGGGCTGCAGGCCTTCTATCCGCGCATGGCGACGTTGATGCAGACGACTCGCCTGCGCCATCTGGTGGTGGGCGAGTTGACTGAGTTCTGCACACAGGCCAGCGATGAGCAGCGCAACCTCCTGGGGCCACAAGCGGCGCCGGTTCTAGGCGATGACTGCAGCAGTTTTGCGCAGCTGTTGGATAACCAGGGCGACTATCAGCAGCACGCTATTGACGATCCCGATAACTGTTTGGCGGTCCTGCAATATACCGGCGGTACCACGGGCGTACCCAAGGGCGCTATGCTGACCCACGGCAATGTTACGGCTTCTTGCGCCCAACTGCGGGAGGTGCTGAGTGCGGCAGTAGAGCCGGGCCAGGAGCGTGTGCTGGCGGTGTTGCCGCCATTCCATATTTACGCGCTGATGGTGAACATGATTTTCGGTCTGCGCGCTGCGGCCGAACTTTATCTGCACCCGCGCTTTGACGTGCCCACGGTACTCAAGGAAATCAGTGAAAGTCGAATCACTACCTTTCCGGGCGTGCCGACTATGTTTATTGGTCTGCTGAGTCACCCGCTGACGGCCAACTATGATCTGTCCTCGCTAAAAATGTCCAACTCCGGTGGTGCGCCCTTGCCGGTCGAAGTGCAACAGCAGTACTTCAATCGTTCCGGTTGCACCTTGCGCGAAGGCTGGGGGATGACTGAAACCACCACAACCGGCACCTTTACGCCGAAAGATGCCACGCCAAGACCGGGCTCCTGCGGTATCCCGGTGCCAGGCTCACATATCCGTATTCTGCCGCTCGATGGCGGCGAAGCTGAGATGCCGGTGGGTGAAAAGGGAGAGGTCTGCATCAAGGGGCCGAATATTACTGCTGGTTACTGGCGCCGGCCGGACGCCACGGCTGAAGCTATGACCAGCGAAGGTTTCCTGCGTACTGGTGACATTGGCTACATGGACGCTGATGGCTTTGTGTATATCGTCGATCGCACCAAAGACATGATTCTGTGCAGCGGCTATAACGTATACCCCCGTACCATTGAAGAGGCTATCTACGAGTTCCCCGGCGTAGAGGAAGTGTCGGTGATCGGTGTAACAGATGCGTATCGCGGGCAGGCGCCCAAAGCATTCATTAAGCTCAAAACCGGCGCTGAAGCATTCAGTTTTGAGACCTTGCAGGACTTTCTTGCCAGCCGCCTGGGTAAGCATGAGCGCTTGCAGAGCATGGAAATTCGACCTGAGTTGCCGAAGACCCCGGTTGGCAAGCTATCGAAGAAAGAACTCTATGAGGAAGAGCGCCAGAAGCAGGCCGCTGCGGCCAGCGCCTGAAGCGTAAAGTGGGTGGCCTAAGCCACCCGCTTTATTTTGGTTAACACACTTTTACGCCGAGAGTCGCTGGGTAAGTGTGCTGAGCTCGCTGGACAGTCCGTGCAAGGTTTGGCTCGCGCGGGCAGTGTTATCGACTTCGGCCTGGTTAGCGCTGGCTATGTCGGTGATTTCGGTAATGTTTCGTGAAATATCCTCCGCCACGCTGGTTTGTTCATCCGCCGCAGTCGATATCTGGCGGTTCATATCACGGATCGATTCGATGGCCTGGGTGATTTGCCCCAGGCGGTCACCCGCCAGCGTCACATGCTCCATGCTGGCTTCGCTGCGTGATTGCCCGTTTTCAATGGCTTGTACCGCCTCCAGTGCGCCGGTCTGCACATTGTTAATGATTTGCTGGATTTCCGCGGTGGACGCTGCCGTGCGCTGGGCGAGAGTTCGTACCTCATCGGCAACTACCGCGAAACCGCGTCCGGCCTCGCCAGCACGAGCAGCCTCGATGGCGGCGTTCAGCGCTAGCAGGTTGGTCTGCTCGGCAATCCCCTGAATCACTTCCAGTACCTTGCCGATACGATTGCTGTCGCCTTCCAGCCTGCGGATCACATCGGTGGTATGGGTAATCTGCTGCAGCATCTCCTGCATCGCCTGAATAGTCTGCTGCATGACTTGGCCACCGTGCTGGGCATTGGTATCTGCTTCGTCTGCAGCACGGGCAGCCTCGCCGGCATGCTGCGCAACTTCGGCGGCGGAGGCTGACATTTCCTGCATGGCGGTAGCGACCTGGTCGGTGCGAGAGAACTGGTCTCGGCTACCCTGGGCCATGCGTGTTGCGATGGTATTCAGCTCGCCACTGGCCCGGTCCAGCTCGCCGGTACTGCGCTGCAGTTGAGCAAAGGTATCGCTCAAGAAGCTGCGTAGCTGATTGGCGGCGCGCGCCAGAGTACCCAGTTCGTCCTGCCGATCGGTGGTAATGGGGTCGCCCATACGGCCTTGACTAAGCTGGTCAATTTGATTGATCAGACGGGTGATGGGGCTAACCAAGCGTCGGTTAACCAGCATCATACTGGCGGCGCCAATGATCAACGCCGCAATACAGAGCCCAATCAGGCCGTACCATAGTGTGCGTGTGGCGGTCTGGTTGATAGCGCTGCTGCTACTCAGTGCGCCGCTATTGATGCTGTCAGACAGTGCCTGCATTTGCTCGCTGACGTCACGGTCGATACCGCGCGCGCTTTGGTCGCCGGCGGTCGGGTCCATTCCCGCTGCAATATAGGCATCCAGACTGGTGCGATACTTGGTCGCCAGAAGTTGGTGTGCGCTGCTGAGTTTGTCTATCTCTGTCAGCGTAGCGGCACTGACGTCGAGCTGTTTGATCTCTTGCAAGGTCGCTTCAACTGACTGCTCTGCCGCTTCAAACTGTTTCCAGTACTTTTGTTGGTCGTCCGGATCGCCGCCGCGCAGGAGAACGTTTTTCCACTCCTGAACCTGGTTCTTAAATTCCAGATTGGCGCGATTGATCAGATTGGCGGCAGTCACCGGATTCTCCAGTAGGCTGCGATAGGAGCGAACATCACCGGCGAGTGAGCTGACAGTGATCAGCGCGACCAGCAACATTAGCAACAGACTTCCGCCCATGAGCAGGAGGGTTTGTTGGCGTAAGGAACGGTTTAGCGACATTGTCTTACCTTTAGCTTTTCGGCCGTTCCTGGGCCTGATTAAGTGTCCTGTTTCACAGTTTAGTCAAAGAGCTCGCGTGCGCAGTTTTTTGTCGCGATGGTTGGCTTCGACACTCTGTTATCGGCCGCCACGCAAGATAGCTGAATTCTTTTGTAAAATCTGCAGCCTCTCGCCCCTGTTACCTGGGCGACCTTTCACTGATAATGGCGCCTTTAACACGATACAGGTATGCGATGATGTGGTTGGCTCTGGCGGCGGTAGTGGCGGGTCTTGCTCTATTGGTATGGAGCGCGGATCGCTTTGTGGATGGTGCTTCGGCAACGGCGAATCATGCCGGTATGCCACCCTTGCTGATTGGTATGCTGATCATCGGTTTTGGTACCTCGGCACCGGAGATGGTGGTCTCGGCGCTGGCCGCGGGACAGGGTAATCCGGGCTTGGCGCTGGGCAACGCCTTTGGCTCCAATATTACCAATATCGCCTTGATTATCGGTCTGGTTGCAGTCATCAGTCCTATCAAGGTGCACTCTCAAGTGGTGCGTAAGGAACTGCCTATCCTGCTGGGCATTACGCTGCTGGTGGGCTATCAGCTTATTGACGGTTTCTTGTCCCGCACGGACGCCTGGATACTACTCGGCGCGTTTTTCCTGATCATGGGGTGGTCTATTTTTCAGGGACTGCGGGGGCGTGGTGACAGCTTGTCACAAGATTTTGAAGAGGAGATTGCCACTCATGCTATGCCCTTGGGCAAGGCGATCTTCTGGCTTTTGCTGGGTCTGGTGCTGCTGATTGTTAGTTCGCGCATCCTGGTCTGGGGCGCTGTGTATATCGCAGAAAGCATGGGCGTTAGTGATCTGATCATCGGTTTGACCGTTGTTGCTATCGGTACTTCACTGCCGGAGCTGGCGTCGTCCCTGGCTGCCATTCGCCGTAATGAGCATGACTTGGCACTGGGTAATGTGATCGGCTCAGGCCTGTTCAACACCCTGGCGGTAGTGGGTATTGCGGCCGGTATTTCTCCACTCGCGGTTGACCCGCTCGTGCTGCAGCGTGATTGGGTGGTGATGTTTGCCTTGACTCTGTTGTTGCTGATTATGGGCTTTGGTAGCCGTGGCAAGGGCGGTGAGGTCACACGAGTCAACGGTGTGTTGTTATTGCTGGCCTACATAGGCTACACCGGCTATCTGGTCTCCACCATACTCACCTGACACTCCAAACAACTGGTCGGTCGGCGCTGGGAGCGCTGCGCCGGCCGGTGTATGATCCCTGCATTCCTTCCGGTAGAGGCTTCAATCCCCGCCATGACTGACGCAAAATCTGCAACGCCGCAACACAAATCCCGCCCGATGGTTGATCTGTTGGTTAGTATCCTGCTGCCATCAATCATCCTGATGAAATTCAGTGGTGAAGCTGATCTGGGTGCCAGCAAGGCGCTGATTCTGGCGCTGGCACTCCCCCTGTGCTGGGGGCTTTTTGAGCTTATCCAGTACCGGAAATTTAACTTTATCGCCTTGCTCGGGGTCGTCAGTGTCTTGCTGACCGGTGGCATTGGCTTGCTCAAGCTGGATCCGCAGTGGTTGGCGGTGAAAGAGGCTGCTGTGCCCGGAGTGATTGGCATTGCCGTGCTGGTGTCTACCCGCACGCGTTACCCCTTGATTCGTACCCTGTTGTACAACGAGAAAGTAATCAACGTGGCGCGGGTGCAAGAAAGACTTCAGGCGCGTGGACAGGTCGAGATATTCAACCAGCGTCTGCTGCGTGCGACCTACTTCCTGGCGGGTACGTTCTTCTTCTCTTCGGTGATGAACTACATCGTTGCCAAATGGATCGTTATCAGCCCGGCCGGCACTGAAGCCTTCAATGAAGAGTTGGGGCAGATGACGCTGGTCAGCTACCCGATGATCGCCATCCCGTCCATGATCATGATGATGGCAATCCTGTTCTATCTTTGGCGCACTATTCATGGTCTTACGGGGCTGAAGATGGAAGAGATTATGGCGGCGCAGCCCAAGGGGTGAGCGCAGCTGTACGCTTGAAGCTGAAAGCTTGAAGTAGTCCGCAGCGAGTACGGTTTTTGGGTTGTTCTGCGACGTGGAGCTTGAACGATTGAACGTAGTCGCCACCCTGATCACTTCCAGCTTCCAGCTTCCAGCTTCCAGCACAAAAAGCAAACCCGGTATAAGGCCGGGTTCGCTTGCCGCTGAGCTAGCTCAGAGCTCGTCCAATGCCTTGCGCAGGGTTAGTACGGTACGGTCAATGTTGTGCAGTTTGTCCAGGCCGAACAGGCCGATGCGGAACGTTTTGAAGCCCTCTGGTTCGTCGCACATCAAAGGGACGCCAGCGGCGGTCTGCAGACCGAGTTGGCCGAAAGCCTTGCCGCTTTGCAGGCCATCGTCGGTGGTGTAGCTGACGACCACACCGGGTGCGCCGAACCCTTCAGCGGCAACGCTCTTGAAACCTTTGTCATGCATCAGCTCGCGCACCGCACGGCCTAGCTCCAGCTGTTCCTGTTTGACCTTGTCAAAACCGTAGTCACGGGTTTCCAGCATGGTGTCACGGAAGGCCAGCAGGGCGTCGGTCGGCATGGTTGCGTGGTAGGCGTGACCGCCGTTCTCGTATGCCTGCATGATCTGCCGCCATTTTTTCAGGTCGGCAGCAAAGCTGCTGCTGGTGGTGGTTTCCAGTGCGGCTTCGGCGTGTGCGCTGAGCATGACCAGCGCGCTACAAGGTGACGCGCTCCAGCCTTTCTGCGGTGCGCTGATCAGTACGTCAATACCGCAGGCCTGCATATCAACCCAGACGGTGCCAGAGGCGATGCAGTCGAGTACGAACAGGCCGCCAACTTCGTGCACTGCATCAGCTACTGCACGCAGGTAACCGTCAGGCAGAATAATGCCGGCAGAGGTTTCAACGTGCGGTGCGAAGACGACGTCGGGTTTGTTGCTGCGAATCTCTGCGACCACATCTTCAATTGCTGCCGGGGCAAATTCCGGCTGAGTACTGGCGTCCGACTTGCTGGCTTTGAGTACAGTTTCGCTGGCCGGGATGCGGCCCATCTCAAAAATTTGGCTCCAGCGATAGCTGAACCAGCCATTGCGCAGTACCAGACATTTCTTGTCGTGAGCGAACTGGCGCGCAACGGCTTCCATACCATAGGTGCCGCCACCGGGAACCACGGCCACGCCTTGTGCGTTGTAGACGTTCTTCAGGGTGCTGGAAATGTCGCGCATGACCTGCTGGAAGGTCTGAGACATGTGGTTTAGTGAGCGATCGGTAAAGACCACAGAATATTCAAGCAGGCCGTCGGGGTCGATGGCGGGGACCAGTTTGGACACGGGGCTCTCCAGTCAGGGGCAAAAAAACGCCGGTGTGAACCGACGTTGGCGATGCCATATCCTAACCCTATTTGCGCCTTGGCGCAGCGTTGGCTATTTGTCGCGGGTCAGGTGGAAGAAGAAATCCAAGGGTTTGCCCTTTATATCGCCCAGGCCGATCACAACGTTGTCGTTCACCTTGCGGAAGTAGTCGATGATGGGTTGTTGATCATAGATCAGCGCCGCGGAAACCTGGCCGGCAAATACCATCTCGCGGATTTGTGCTCGGCCCAGTTTTTCGTAATTTTGCAGCTCACCGTCCGGCCCTGGATAGAGAATGGGCTCCACATCGTTAATGCTGTTGAAGCGCTTGCCGTACCAGTTCAAAGGGTCGGGTTCGACGCCGCCGTCGAACTTGCCGCCATGCCAGGTGCCGAGCATGAAATCCAGGTTGACTGGTTCCAGTTGCTCGAACAATGGCATTAATGTCTCGGCTGAATAGGCATCGCCACTTTCAATCATTTGCATGAATTTGTCTTCTACTTCGCCAGCCATAACACCTCCGCTAAGTGCTGCAGCCAAGCCCAGCGTGCTGATGGATTTTACAACCTTGTTCATTGTGTCTGCCTATATTGTTTGCCAGGCAGCAAGGTATGGATCAGCCCGTACACATCGTCCAGCACGCTGCAAAAGCGGCATCTATGTCGCTTTGTTGCAGTATCAGGTGACCGTCGCGCTCAGCCCTGATCAGGTTCACAAAGGCGCCCCATACCAGGCTCATCAGCACTTCCGGCCGTACGTCGCTACGAAATTGTCCCTGTTGCTGCAACTGCCGGTATTGGGTAACGATTGGCCGGAGAATTTTTTTCTCAAGCGCACGGCTCTCCTCATCGAGATAGGGCCGGTGATCCTGCAGTTCCATAAACATGTAAGCGTCAGGGTCGCTGCGACTGAAATCCGCCATGCGTTGCCAGACCGCTGCAAACAGCTGTTTTGCCGGCAGCGTCAGATCCAATCCGCCGTAAAGCCTTATGCTGTTTGCCCGTTTCTGCTCGCGAAATAGCTCGTTGACCAGGGCTTCCTTGCTGCTGAAATAGCGATAGATAGTACCGGTGCCGACCTGCGCCTGTTCAGCTAGGGCTGGCATGGGAACGCCGTTAACTCCGCCTGCGGCAAAGACTTTCAAAGCTGCGTCCAGGATGGCCTGACGCTTATCCTTGATCCGTGGGCGAGGTTTTTTTTCGGGGGTTGAATGAGTGTTCATTTACGCATTCTAACCACTATCGCTGGTTTGTACAGTGCGTTACCGGGCACTGCAACCGTATTGAATGAATGTTCATTCAATACGGTTAGATTAGATCTCTTTTGCGTAAATGCCAACCGTTTTCTGTGGCTAAGGAGGGGCTGGTAACCGGAGTGGGTTTGATTGCGCACGTGAGCCAGGTCGGAAGGACAGACCTTCGGCAGGGCAATATGCCTGGCCGAAGGTCTTGGTCTTGCTATCAGAACGGGTTAGTTGCGACGGCTTTCTATCACCGCCTGCCAACTGACCGCTTCGTCGTCTTCTGGTGGCTTGCCACGGCGTTTGTCGGCGCCGCGGGCAATCAGCCAGGCGATCAGTGTGAAGATCGACACCGCCAGGAGAATCACGCTGGCAATGGCGTTGATCTCGGGTTTGACACCCAAGCGCACGGACGAGAAAACTTCCATCGGCAGGGTTGTCGAGCCGGGGCCCGACACGAAGCTGGCCAATACCAGGTCATCCAGCGACAGGGTGAAGGACAGTAGCCAGCCTGCAGCGATCGACGGCGCGATCATCGGTACCGTGATCAGCAGGAAGGTCTTCCAGGGGCGTGCGCCAAGGTCCATGGCGGCTTCTTCGATAGACTGATCCAGTTCGCTCAGGCGGCCGCTGACCACTACCGCTACATAGGACGTGCAGAAGGTGACGTGGGCGATCCAGATGGTCACCATGCCACGTTCTGCAGGCCAGCCGACCATCTGCGCCATAGCCACGAACAGCAGTAGCAACGACAGACCTGTGATCACCTCTGGCATAACCAGCGGCGCGGTGACCAGACCGGAAAACATGGTACGGCCGCGGAAGCGCTTGATCCGGGTCATGACAAATGCTGCCAGGGTTCCCAGGCAGACAGCTGCGCAGGCGGTGAAGAAGGCGATTTCCAGGCTGCGCTTAACCGCGTTCATTAGCTGGGTGTTGTCCAGCAGGCCGACATACCAGTGCACCGACCAGCCGCCCCACACGGTAACCAGACGTGAGGCGTTGAAGGAGTAGATCACCAGGATAACCATGGGGATGTAGATAAATGCCAGCCCCAGCCAAAGCATGACGGTGGAGAAACCGGGACGCTTGCTCATGATTTCTTCTCCATTTCCTTGGCTTGGTTATAGTGGAACAGGATCAGGGGAACGATCAGGATCAACAGCATCACTATCGCCAACGCGGATGCCACCGGCCAGTCACGGTTGTTGAAGAACTCCTGCCACAGCACCTTGCCGATCATCAAGGTTTCCGGGCCGCCCAGCAGCTCGGGAATGACGAACTCACCGACCACCGGAATGAAGACCAGCATCGAGCCGGCGATGATGCCGCTTTTGGACAGCGGAATGGTGATGGTCCAGAACGCCTTGATCTTGCCTGCCCCCAAGTCCATTGCGGCTTCCAGCAGAGTGTTGTCGTGTTTGACCAGGTTGGCATACAGCGGCAATACCATGAAGGGTAGGTAGGCATAGACCACGCCGATATAGACGGCGATATTGGTGTTTAGAATTTGCAGTGGCTCATTGATCACGCCTATGTACATCAGCGCGGTATTCAGCAGGCCGTTGTTACTGAGAATGCCCATCCAGGCGTATACGCGGATCAGGATGGCGGTCCAGGTTGGCATCATCACCAATAACAGGTACACCAGCTGCTTTTCTTTCGGTGCCCGAGCGATGGCATAGGCCATCGGGTAGCCGAGTAGCAGGCAAATGACGGTCGAGAAGAAGGCAATCTGCAGCGAGCCCAGATAGGCTGCCAGATAGAGGCCGTCCTGCGAGAGGAAAATATAGTTGCCGAAATTGAGCACTACGTTGAGCGTTTGCTCTATGTACTGAAAAATCGGATCGTAGGGCGGGATAGCAATGGCCGCCTGCGAGAAGCTGATCTTCAGTACGATGGCGAACGGCAGCAGGAAGAACAGCAGCAACCATAGATAGGGCACGCTGATGACCCACAGGCGCCCGCTCGGCAATAGTCGTGAGAGCGATGGCGTTTTCATGAGTGCAAAATAACCCCGCTGTCGTCTTCCCAGCTGATGTAAACCTCGTCTTCCCAGGTCGGCCGCGGCAAACGGCGCTCGGAGTTAGCCATGAAGGCCTGCACAATCAAGCCACTATCGAGCTTGATGTAATACACCGAGTGGCCGCCAAGATAGGCGATATCGTGTACTTCACCGTGTGACCAGTTGTACTCGGTGTCTGGCCTTTCGGTGGAAACCCAGACTTTTTCCGGCCGCAGCGCGTAGATGATATTTTTATCTTGGGCACGGGTAGAGATACCGTGTCCAACATAGATCGGGTGGTCGAGCACCGGACACTGGATGATCGCGTGATCCTCCACGTCGACACTGATTTCACCTTCAAAGATATTCACGCTGCCGATGAACTCGGCGACATGACGGCTTAGTGGGCTCTCGTAAATGTCCATTGGCGTGCCGACCTGTGCGATCCAGCCTTGGTGCATGATCGCAATGCGCTGGGCCATGGTCATGGCTTCTTCCTGGTCGTGGGTCACCATGATGCACGTCACGCCGACACGCTCGATGATTTCCACCAGCTCGAGCTGCATTTGTGAACGCAGCTTCTTGTCCAGTGCGCCCATTGGCTCGTCCAGTAGCAGAACTTTTGGGCGTTTGGCCAGTGAGCGTGCCAGCGCAACGCGCTGACGCTGCCCGCCAGACAGTTGATCAGGCTTGCGCCGGGCATACTCGGTCATGTGCACCAGTTTGAGCATCTCCTGCACACGATCGTTGGTCTCGGTGCGGCTCATCTTGTCCTGCTTGAGACCAAAGGCGATGTTTTGCTCAACGGTCATATGCGGGAAGAGCGCATAGGACTGGAACATCATGTTGATGGGGCGTTCATACGGCGGTAGGTCGGTAATATCCTGGCCGTCGAGTAGTACCCGACCTTCAGTTGGCCGCTCAAAGCCAGCAAGAATGCGTAGCAGGGTAGATTTACCTGAGCCAGAGCCACCCAAAAGCGCGAAGATCTCGCCTCGATTGATGGTGAGACTGACGTCATCGACTGCCAGCGAATCATCGAAACGCTTACTGATGCGCTCAATTTTAACGTACTCATCGGGCTCGGCTTTGGCCATGGCCTGTTTCATGGCCCCTGCTGCACCAACCATAATTTTCTCCGCGTATCTTTCCACCTGCTTCTGCGCTATCGGGAAGGCAGAATGCACTTGTTATTACCGACCCGGCCTTTGCGCCGCGTCGAGCTTATATTCTGTGGCACATCCAATAAGGGCTGCCCATGGGCAGCCCTTATCCAGGTTACTGTTAGCGGCCTGACTTGATGCGGCTCCAGGCCCGAGTCATCAAGCGCTGACCAGCCATAGAACGAGGTACGTTGACGTACAGTCGGCTCATGATCTCGTCAGACGGATAGATGGCCGGATCGTTGCGAATTTCCGGATCAACCAGATCGCTCGATGCCTTGTTGGGGTTGGCGTAAGCGACATAGTCGGTGATCGGCGCGATCACGTCAGGACGCAGCACATAATTGATAAAAGCGTGAGCTGAGTCGGGGTTTGAGGAATCCTTGGGAATTGCCAGCATGTCAAACCACAAAGTGGCGCCTTCCTTGGGGATTATGTAGTTGATCTCAATACCATTCTCGGCCTCTTCGGCACGTGCAGCAGCCTGGAAGATATCGCCGGAGAATCCTGCAGCGACACAGATGTCTCCGTTGGCGAGGTCAGAGATATAGCGTGAAGAGTGGAAGTAGGTGATGTCTTTGCGCACACCGAGTAGCAGCTCTTCCGCTTTTTTGATGTCGTCAGCGTTATTGGTATTCGGATCCAGGCCCAGGTAAGCCAGTGCGTTTGGCAGCATCTCGTCCGCCGAATCAAGCATGGCAATACCGCAACTGGTCAGCTTGCTGGTGTATTGGGGGTCGAAAATCAGTGCCCAGGAGTCCAGTGGTGCATCGTCACCGAGTGCCGCTTTCACTTTCTCGACGTTATAGCCAATACCGTTGGTGCCCCACAAATAGGGAATGGAGTGTGCGCTGCCCGGATCGATACTTTCCATCTTCTCCATCAATTCGGGGTTCAGGTTGCTCATGTTCGGCAACTTGCTATGGTCCAGCTCCATGTACACGCCGGCGGCGATCTGCTTGGTCAGATAATTGTTGGACGGTACGACAATATCGAAACCCGAGCGACCGGTCAGCAATTTAGCGTCCAGTACGTCATTGGAGTCATACACATCGTAGGTCACCTGAATGCCGGTTTCTTTCTCGAAATTGGCAATGGTGTCTTCGGCGATATAGTCCGACCAGTTGTAAATATTCAGCTTGCCGTCAGCCTGAGCCGTCGCCACGCCACCTATGAGGGCGGCAGTGGTCAAGGCCATTAATGTTTTCTGCATGGGACGCTTCATGGTCTCTCCTATTCAGACTCCAGCTTTATACCTGGTCTGATTTCTTGGGTTCGGCCGGGGCGGAACGCCACCGGCCATCGCTAATGGGGTCTTGTGAGTTACTGGCCTGACTTGATACGGGTCCAGACGCGAGTGCGGACACGTTCAATGTTGGGTGGTAGCTCAGCCAAGGTAAACAGTTTGTCTAGCGTCTCGTCACTAGGATAAACGCCAGGATCGTTCAGTACGCTGTCATCTATCATGGGCTTGGATGCCTTGTTGCCATTGGCATAAGCCACATAGTTGGAAATCTCAGCGATCACCTCTGGGCGGAGAATATAATTCAAAAAGGTGTAAGCGTTATCGACATTTTTTGCGTCGCGCGGCATGACCATCATGTCAAACCACATGGCGGCGCCTTCTTTCGGAATGACGTACTTGACCTCTTCGCCATTGCCGGCTTCCTCGGCCCGCGCGGCAGCCTGCAGAATGTCGCCCGACCAGCCTACAGCGACACAGATATCGCCGTTTGCCAGATCAGTAATGAATTTGGACGAGTGGAAGTAGGTAATGTACGGACGAACCGACATCATCAGTTCCTGCGCCTTTTCATAGTCCGCGGCATTGGTGCTGTTAGGATCCAGGCCTTGATAGAACAGGGCAGACGGGATGACCTCCGCGGGGGCATCAAGGAAGGCTACGCCACAGGACGCCAGTTTCTCCATGTTCTCTGGTTTGAATACCAGATCCCAGGAGTTAATCGGCGCGTCTTCGCCCAGCACTTCCTTAACCTTGGCTTCGTTGTAGCCAATGCCGGTAGTGCCCCATAGATAAGGAAAGGCGTATTGGTTGCCGGGGTCGTTGGTCTGGAGTGCCCGCAGAAGCGTTGGATCCAGGTTTTCCCAGTTTGGCAGCCTGCTGCGATCCATCGGAATAAAGGCCCCCGCCTTGATTTGCTTGCCGAGGAACTGGTTGGACGGTACGACGATGTCGAATCCCGAGCTACCGGACAGCAGCTTGGCTTCCAGTACTTCGTTGCTGTCGAATACGTCATACACAACGCGGATCCCGGTTTCCTCCTGGAAGTTGGCCAGCGTATCTTCCGCGATGTAGTCCGACCAGTTGTATACGTTCACCACGCCTTCTGCCTGAGCCGCTACGCTGAAGGATACAGCGGTAGCGGTTGCGAGCAGTGTCTTGCCCAGATGCTTGATCATCTTTCAGCTCTCCATCCATTGTTTGGAAATGCAGTGTCGGGATGCTTTGGCGCCCCTTGGGTAAAACGTTCCTTGGCAAGCATAGTCAGTTGCAGGGCTGGGCGCTTAAACGCCCAGCTTTTCCGCCGTCTGGTCCAGCACAGTCCAGATCTTGCCAACCATCTCGTCGATTTCGGCTTTGCTGATTACCAGTGGCGGCGACATGATCATGGTATCGCCAACCGCACGCATCACCAGGCCGTTACTGACACAGAAATCGCGGCATAGAGATCCGGTTGATCCCTTGTCCGGGAAACGTTCCCGAGTCGCCTTGTCTTTTACCAGTTCGATTGCGCCGAGCAATCCAACACCGCGTACTTCGCCAACCAGACGGTGCTCCGCCAGCTCGGCAATCTTTTCTTGCAAGTACGGTGCCGCTTCTTGCTTGACGTAGTCGATCAGCTTCTCATCGTGCATGATCCGCAAATTTTCCAGGCCGACTGCCGCCGCTACCGGATGTCCGGAGTAGGTATAGCCGTGGAAGAACTCGCCGCCGTGCTCGATCATCGTGTCCGCTACGCGGTCACTGACGATCACGCCGCCCATGGGCAGATAGCCAGATGTCATACCCTTGGCAATCGGCATAAAGTCAGGCTTGAGATCATAGTATTGGCTACCGAACCATTCGCCGGTGCGACCAAAGCCGCAGATAACTTCGTCAGCAATCAGCAGAATGTCGTACTTGGCCAGGATGCGTTTGATTTCTGGCCAGTAGGTGTCTGGTGGAATGATGACGCCGCCAGCGCCCTGAATAGGTTCTGCAATGAAGGCGCCGACCTGGTCGATACCCAGTTCCTGAATCTTGGCTTCCAGCTGTTGTGCCGCCCAGATACCGAATTCGTCGGGGCTCATGTCGCCGCCTTCGCCGTACCAGTAAGGCTGCGGGATATGCACGATACCCGGGATCGGCAGGTCCCCCTGCTCATGCATGACCGACATGCCGCCCAGGCTGGCGCCGGCGACTGTCGAGCCGTGGTAGCCGTTGATACGGCTGATGATGGTCTTCTTGCTGCTTTTACCTTTCAGATCCCAATAACGGCGCACCATGCGCAGCACGGTATCGTTGGATTCTGAGCCTGAACCGGTAAAAAATACGTGGTTCATGTGCTCTGGGGCGATGTCGGCGATAGCCTTGGCCAGCTTGACTGCAGGCGGATTGGCGCACTGGAAGAAGCTATTGTAGTAGGGCAGCTGCAGCATCTGCTTGTAGGCGGCTTCAGCTAGCTCTTTGCGGCCATAGCCGATGCTCACGCACCACAGGCCAGCCATGCCGTCGAGTATCTTATTGCCCTCGCTATCCCACAGGTATACCCCTTCGGCACGCTCGATGATGCGCGTGCCGCGCTCGCCAAGCTCCTTGTGGTCGGTGAAGGGATGCAGGTAATGCGCTGTGTCCATGGCCTGTAGCTCGGCCGTACTTAGTTTGTGCTCACTGTTCATTCGGTACTCCTTATCTCCGTGCTGCCAAGCGGGCTAGCGCTTGGCAGGCTCTGCAATGACGCGGGTTAAACGCTCAGTAGCAGGAACTCACGTTCCCAAGAGCTGATGACCCGTTTGTAGTTTTCGTGTTCGGCGCGTTTGACGGCGACGTAACCGCGGCAGAACTTGCTGCCCAGAACGGCTTCCACATCCTTGCATTGCTCCATCCGCTCCAGCGCTGCCTCGAGGGTAAATGGCAGGCGCAGGTTGCGGCGCTCATAGGCGCGGCCTTTAACCGGGGCTGATGGCGACATTTTGCCAACCATGCCGAGGTAGCCGCACAAGAGGCTGGCGGCAATGGCGATATAGGGGTTGGCGTCCGCACCGGGTAGACGGTTCTCTACACGGCGGTTTTGCGGGTTGGAATCCGGCACGCGTAACCCGGCGGTACGGTTCTCTTCACCCCATTCGACGTTAACCGGCGCCGAGGTATCGGGCAGGAAGCGACGGAACGAATTCACGTTGGGGGCGAACAGCGGCAGTATCTCGGGGATATAGCGCTGCAGGCCGCCGATATGATGCAGGAATAGCTCGCTCATGCTGCCGTCTTCGTTGGAGAAGACATTCTTGCCGGTCTTGCGGTCAATGATGCTCTGGTGCAAGTGCATGGCACTGCCGGGCTCATTGGTAATGGGCTTGGCCATAAAGGTGGCTGTGATGTCGTGCTTGAGTGCGGCTTCGCGCATGGTGCGCTTGAAGACCAGTACCTGGTCGGCCAAATGCAGCGGGTCACCATGACGGAAGTTGATTTCCATCTGGGCGGTGCCTTCCTCGTGGATCAGCGTATCCAGGTCCAGGCCTTGGGCCTCGCACCAGTCATACATATCCTCGAACAGCGGATCGAACTCGTTGGCTGCATCAATGGAGAATGACTGACGTCCGGTCTCCTGACGGCCAGAGCGACCCACCGGTGCCTGCAAGGGCAAATCAGGATCTTCGTTACGCTTGGTCAGATAGAACTCCATCTCTGGCGCTACTATTGGCTGCCAACCCTTTTCTTCATATAACTTGAGTACGGTCTTGAGCACGTTGCGTGGCGACATCTCGATAGGGTTGCCCATCTTGTCGAAGCATTCGTGAATGATCTGTGCCGTAGGCTCAAGCGCCCACGGTACCAGGTAGATGGCGTTTTCATCCGGCTTACAGATTATGTCGATGTCGGCCGGATCCAGCAGGTCGTAATAGATGTCGTCTTCGACGTAATCACCGGTTACTGATTGCAGCAGAATGCTTTCGGGTAGGCGCATGCCTTTTTCCGAAATGAACTTCATCGTCGGGGCAATTTTCCCACGGGCGATGCCGGTCAGGTCGCTGACCATACACTCTACTTCAGTAATTTTGTGTTCTTTCAACCACGCTTCAATCTTGTTCATAATTGCCTCAGGAGTGCCGCGACGCACGGGCTCTGCAGGCGTCACCAAACGCCTGGAAAATGGATAGGTAAAAGGAGTTGTTCTTTACCTGCCATTCGGGATGCCACTGTACGCCGAGGGCGAAATTGGGTGCCTGGCGGACCGAGAATGCCTCGATCAGCCCATCGCTTGCTCTGGCTTCAGGCTGCAGCTCGGGCGCGAGTTTGTCTACACCCTGCGTATGCAGAGAGTTGACCTGCGCTGAGCTACAGCCTGCTATATCGTAGAGCAATCCTCCCGGTTCGACCTGAACCTCGTGGGATAAGCCATACTGAATGTCGACCGGCTGGTCTTTGGGCTCGCGGTGTTCGATATAGCCACCGACCTCATGCAGCCGTTGGTGCAGGCTGCCACCGAAGGCGACGTTCATTTCCTGAAAGCCGCGGCAAATCCCGAGTACCGGTACGCCGCGTGCTATTGCCGCCTTGATCAACGGCAGTGTGGTCGCGTCGCGCTTGGGGTCGTGTTTGGTGCCCTCTGCGCTGGCAGCGCCGTTATAGTGGTGCGGCTCGACGTTGGAGGGCGAGCCGGTGAACATGATGCCATCGAGCAATTCCAGCAGTTGCTCGGTATCCAGGGCGCTCCCTAAAGCCGGAATCAGCAGCGGCAGGCCATTGGCGCCATCGACGACGCCGAGGATGTATTTTTCACCAACAATGTTAAAAGGATGCAGGCCGATTTGCTCGGTGCAACAGGTAATGCCAATTAGTGGTTTGCGTTCGACGGACATAGCTGGAAGGGGTCCAAGGTCTGTGGTGAATAACTTACGCGAAATCATTGTTGTTCGATTTTTCATACAATAGCAATAAAAAATATTTAACACAAAACGCCAAAATCGAAGAACGAATCGCGCTGAGATGGAGCTCATAAATGGCTCTTGCGGCCTTATTTGGTGCAGTGTGCACCTATTATGTGCAGCTTTTGCTCTATTGACTCCATGCAGCCTTTCAGATTAACTCTGTCCTTGCGACTTTCGTGATTGATATATTTTACAAATATAGGTGACAACCCATGCAACCCCAAGCCGGAGCGGATGCTGTGACAGCGAACGAGCCCGTCAGCATCCAGGAAGCTGAGGCCTTTTTAGCCGAGCATCCGGAAATACACTTTATAGACCTGCTTATTGCAGACATGAATGGCATTGTGCGCGGTAAGCGAATTGATCGCTCTGCGCTGTTGAAGGCCTTTGAGAAAGGCATCGCTCTGCCAGCGTCGGTTTTTGCCTTGAATATTCAGGGCACGACAGTAGAAGAAACAGGACTGGGTCTGGAAATCGGTGACGCCGACCGGATCTGTTTGCCTATTCCGGGTACTCTTAATATAGAGCCCTGGCAGAAGCGGCCAACGGGTCAGTTGTTAATGACCATGTATGAGTTTGACCGCAAGACTCCCTTCTTCGCTGATCCCCGCTATGTATTGCAACGCATCGTCGAACGCTTTAAAGACCTCAAGTTGACCCCCGTATCTGCCTTCGAGCTGGAGTTCTACCTGATTGACCAGGAGAACCTCACCGGCCGGCCGCAGCCACCGCGCTCACCGATGTCTGGCAAGCGTCCCAACTCGGTTCAGGTCTATTCGATGGATGACCTTGACGAGTATGCAGAATTTCTTGAGGACGTCATCGAAGCTGCCCACGAGCAGGGCATCCCCGCTGACGCCATCGTGGCCGAATCGGCACCGGGGCAGTTTGAGGTGAATCTGCATCACGTGGATGATCCGGTCATCGCGTGCGATTACAACGTGCTGCTTAAACGGGTTATCAAGAACGTAGCTTACGACCATGAAATGGACACGACTTTCATGGCCAAGCCTTATTACGATCAGGCCGGTAACGGTATGCATGTGCATATCAGTCTGCTTGATGAGTTGGGGCATAATATCTTTTCGCCTAACCCCGATGGCACGCTCAGCGACAACCTGCGCTGGGCAGTAGGCGGCCTGTTGCAGACCTTGCCTGAGTACATGGCTTTCCTCTGTCCCAACGTCAACTCTTACCGTCGCTTTAGCCCGAGCTTCTTCGTGCCATGCGCGCCGACCTGGGGTATCGATAACCGCACCGTTGCTGTTCGGGTGCCGGGTGGCGAGCCTGAGGCCATGCGCATCGAGCATCGTCTGGCCGGGGCTGACGCCAACCCTTACTTGCTGATGGCAGCATTGCTTTCGGCAATTCATTACGGCATCAGTAATAAGGTTGAACCGCCGGAAATGACTGAGGGTAATGCTTATGATCAGCATGAAGCCTCATTGCCGACCAACCTGCGCGATGCCTTGCGCGCGCTGGAAACGTCGGAAGTGATGAAAGAGTACATCGGTGAGGAATACCTCGATGTGTTCGTGCTCTGCAAAGAGAGTGAGATGGAAGAGTTCGAGAAGACCATCTCCGATCTGGAATACATGTGGTATCTGCACACGGTTTAAGCAGTCGCTTAAAGCGGGTGACATTAGTAAAGACAATCCCGCCGCTTGGCGGGATTTTCTTATGGGCTGGGGAATGGCATGTCGATGAATGATTCCTGGTATCGCGCCAGTGTTGGCGATGTGACGCAGCGTGATGCCTTGCAGGGCGATATCACTACCGATGTTTGTATTGTAGGCGCAGGGTTTACTGGGCTCTCTGCCGCACTGGAGTTGGCCGAAGCCGGTGTGCGGGTCACGGTGTTGGAGGCTGAACAGGTTGGTTGGGGTTGTTCAGGCCGTAATGGGGGGCAGATTAACCCTGGGCTGGGCTGTGATCACGGCCGTGTCGTCGCCGAGCTTGGCGCGGACGATGCGCGTAAAGTCTGGCAGCTCACCCTCGACGGCGTTGAACTGCTGCGTAGTCGAGTGAAACGCCACAATATCGACTGCGACCTCAAGGCCGGCATTTTGCTGGTCGCAAACAAGGCGAGGCAAGTTCCCGAATTGCAGAGCTGGCAGCATGAACTGGAAGCCTTAGGTTACGACCAGTTGGCGTTTTATGACCGCGATGCATTGCAGTCTCTGCTCAAGGCAGATTATCAGGCCGGTGTAATGGACTGGGGTGGTGGTGACTTGCACCCGCTGAAATATGCTCTTGGGCTGGCAAGCGCCGCCGAGGCTGCCGGCGCACAGATACTCGAACGTTCGGCGGTGCTCGGCTACGAAGAAGATGGCCGTACTGTAACCATTCGCACTGCTGCTGGTCAGGTGCATGCGCAGCATCTGCTTCTGGCTGGCAATGCCTATCTTGGCAAATTACTGCCCTGGTATCGCAAAGGCTTTATGCCGATTGGTAGTTACGTGGGTGCAACCAGGCCCCTGGGCGAGCTGGCCACGCAGTTGATACCGTCCCGTGCTGCCGTCTGCGATATGAATACGCTGATTGATTACTACCGCCTTAGTGCTGATAACCGGCTGCTATTTGGTGGTCGCGCCAGTGCGCGTGATGCTCAGCCGAACGCGTTGCGCGCAACCATGCGTGAGCGCATGGCGCTGGTTTTTCCGGCGCTGGCTGAAGAGGATTTTGAGTACCTGTGGGGTGGTCAGGTCGCGATGACGATGAGCAAGGCACCGGTTTTTGGTCGTCTGGGTCGGCGTACGCTTTTTGCGCAAGGGTACTCGGGGCAGGGCGTGGCGCTGGCGGGGATGGCTGGAAAGTTGATGGCGCAAACGGTGCAGGGCGACGCTGCTGGTTTTGATTTGATGGCGCGTGCGAAGCATTGGCCGGTGCCGCCGGGTGCCCCGTTACAGACTGCCATCAGAGCCTTGGCGCTGCTGTGGTATCGTCTGCAGGATAGCCGCTGAACGAGATTTTAATGAGCCGATCTGTCCCCAAACGCCGCGCCAGTAGTCAGGAGCGTATTGAGCGAATACTCCATGCCGCGCGGGAGTTGCTTGATCGGCAGGGCCTTGCTGACCTGTCGATCTATGCTATTGCCGAGCAGGCCGAGATTCCGCCTTCCTCTGTGTACCACTTCTTTCCGCAAACCGGTGATGTGCTCGTCGCTCTGGCGCAGCAGGTATTTGTCGAGCTGGATGCGCTTCTGCTGCAGCCGCTAGCGCCTGCGCCCGCGAACTGGATGGTCTTGGTCGCGGAGTTGGAACGGCGTTTTCAGGGCTACTACCAAAGCAACGCAGCGGCGCGCGAATTGTTATTGGGGGCACATGAACTCAGTGCCGTGCGCCAGGCTGATCGGCTGCATGATCGTCAGTTGGGTCGGCGCTTCCAGGACTGTCTTGAAGCGTTCTTCTCGCTGCCGGTGCTCCCTGCCGAGGTTGATATATTCACCTTGGCGATGCAGGCAGCAGACAAGCTGCTGGCGGTTGATTACCAGCAGCACGGCGAGTTGACACCGGCGATTTGTCAGGAAGCGACGCGCATGATGACGGCTTATCTGGGCCTGTACCTACCAGCCCTGTTGCCGCCAGCAAGCGAGGAGATGTCATGAGTTTGTTCAAACGTTTTGCCGAATGGCGTGAAGATCGCCAGTTGGCGGAGATGAATATCAGCCCTGAGTTGTGGCAGCAGGCCTTGGGCGACTGGGCAGTTTATCAAGGTCTAAGCGACGCGCGGCGTGCCAAGCTACAAGATCTGGCTCTGCGGCTACTACTGCGCAAGGATCTGCACGCGGCGGGGGACGCCGAGGCCAGTGATGAGCTCTGTTTGCGTATCGCCGGTATGGCGGTGGTGCCGGTACTGGAGCTTGGGCTGGACTGGTATGACCGTTGGCACACGCTGATTCTCTATGACGGCCCTTTTCGGGCCGAGCACAGCTGGCGGGATGAAGCGGGCGTGGTGCATGAGGGCGAACGTGCGCTGAGCGGTCAGGCCTGGCTGCGCGGCCCGGTGGTGCTGTCGCTGGCTGATGTTCAGTTGTCCGGTCAGCGTGATGGCTATAACGTGGTTATTCATGAGCTGGCGCATACTCTGGACATGCGGCATGACGGCGCCAATGGAGCTCCGCCTTTACACCACGGCATGAGTCCGGCGGCCTGGAAGCGCGATATGACTGCCGCCTGGGATGATCTGGGTCACCGCGCTGCGGCTGGTCAGCCACTGCCGATCGACGCCTACGCGCTGGAGGCGCCTGCGGAGTTTTTTGCGGTACTGTCCGAGACCTTTTTTGAGCGCCCGGCGCTGCTGCGCCATACTTGGCCAGAGGTTTACCAGCATCTGGCCGATTTTTATCGACAAGATCCGCTCGATAATGGCCGCCAAGCTTGATGGTTCTTGTGCATTCGTCTGTCGGGCTATTCGTTTCGCCTTGATGTAGCTGTTGTAGCAGATAAAAATCGATATATAAGTGTTGTTTTATTCATATTTGTTTTTTGGTTGATTGATTTGCCGATATTTATCGAATATAAAGAGTGAGATTTATTTACTCAATCAGGAGTGAGACATGCCCCGTACCGTCACTGTTGCTGCAACCCAGATGAGCTGTTCCTGGGATCGTGAGGCCAATATTGCTCAAGCTGAAAAGCTGGTGCGTGATGCTGCTGCGCAAGGCGCGCAGATCATCCTGATTCAAGAGCTGTTTGAAACCCCCTATTTTTGTCAAAAGCCCAACGCGGACTATTTACAGCTGGCGACAGCCATCGACAACAATCCCGCCATCGCTCACTTCCAGGCCTTGGCGAAGGAACTGAGCGTGGTGTTACCAATCAGCTTCTTTGAGTTGGCGGGGCGTGCGCGCTATAACAGCATCGCCATTATTGATGCCGACGGCAGTAACCTGGGTGTCTACCGCAAGAGCCATATTCCGGATGGCCCGGGCTACCATGAAAAGTACTATTTCAATCCTGGCGACACCGGCTTCAAGGTCTGGCAGACCCGTTACGCGAAAATTGGCGTGGGTATTTGTTGGGATCAATGGTTCCCGGAATGCGCCCGCAGCATGGCGCTGATGGGAGCTGAGGTGCTGTTCTATCCGACCGCGATCGGCAGCGAGCCGCACGACCCCGGCATCAGTTCGCGTGATCACTGGCAGCGTGTGCAACAGGGGCATGCAGGCGCAAACCTGATGCCGCTGGTGGCCAGCAATCGCATTGGCAAGGAGGTGCAGGGCGACTACGACATCACCTTCTACGGTTCCTCGTTCATCGCTAACCAATTTGGTGAGAAGGTGCAGGAACTGAATGAAACCGACACCGGTGTGCTGGTGCAGGAGTTCGATCTGGATGCACTGGAACACATTCGCAGCGCTTGGGGCGTATTCCGTGATCGCCGGCCCAACCTGTATGGCCCGATTAAAACGTTAGACGGTTCACTGGAGTCCTGAACGCCCATGTATACCCTGCATAGCACACCTCGTCAGGATGGTTACTCCATGCCCGCTGAATGGGCACCGCATAGCCAGACCTGGATGATCTGGCCCGAGCGACCGGATAACTGGCGTGAGCAGGCTGCGCCGGCGCAGACGGCTTTTGCCGAGGTGGCCAAGGCGATTGCCGGCTTCGAACCCGTGACTGTTTGCGCCAGTGCGCAGCAGTATGCCGCTGCCGCGGCAGTGCTCGATCATCCAGGCATTCGGGTCATAGAGTTGAGCAGCAATGATGCCTGGGTGCGCGATACTGGCCCGAGTTTCGTGGTCAATGGTCAGGGTGGCCTGCGCGGCGTTGACTGGACCTTCAACGCCTGGGGCGGTGACAACGGTGGGCTTTATGCAGATTGGGCGCTGGATGATCAGGTGGCAGACAAGATTCTGGCGCTTGAGCGTTGCCCCCGTTATCGCACCGAGGGTTTTGTGCTCGAGGGTGGCTCTTTTCACGTTGACGGCGAGGGGACGCTGTTAACCACGGAGGAGTGTCTGCTCAATGCCAACCGCAATCCGCACTTGCAGCGTGAAGAGATTGAACTCTTGTTGGCGGATCACTTGGGTGTCAGTAAGGTTATTTGGCTCCCGTCCGGCCTCTACAATGATGAGACCGATGGCCACGTCGACAACTTCTGCTGCTTCGTTAGGCCTGGTGAGGTATTGCTAGCCTGGACCGATGACGAGTCCAACCCCAATTACGATCGTTGCCAGGCTGCTGCCAGGGTGCTTGAAGCTGAGCGTGATGCTCAGGGGCGGGAGTTGCTGGTTCATCGTATACCTATCCCGGGTCCCCTCTTTGCGACGCAGCAAGAGTGTGCCGGTGTGGCTGTTGTACCCGGCAGTCAGCCGCGTGACCCCGCAATTCAGCTGGCCGGCTCCTACGTCAACTTCCTTATCGTCAATGATGGCGTCGTTGCTCCTGCTTTTGATGATCCGCAGGATGAGGTGGCGCTGGAAATATTGCAGAGACTGTTTCCTGAACGGCGAGTCGTGACTGTGCCCGGGCGTGAGATATTGCTTGGTGGTGGCAATATCCACTGTATTACCCAGCAACAGCCAATATCAGGCTAAAAAACGGGAGTGGCGCACATACCCAGAACCGGTAGTGGAGCGGCCACTGCCAGATGGGGCATAATCTTCCTTTCTTCACTAGCGCGGCAAGGGTGTCTTTTTGGCACTTGCTCAGGATGTTTCAACTTCCAGAAGGATTTTGCATGCGGTCTTCTCTTAGCTTTCCGTTCTCTCGTACCACTCTCGCTCTCGGCTTGGCCGTTGCCCTTTCGGGTTGTGCTGGCATGAATACAGCGACTAATGTCTCCAGCACTGAACCTTCTCGCCTGCAGGGCGAAATAACCAGTTCAAGCCCAATCAACGTTAATGATGGCTCGCGTTATCAGTCCTTTTACCTAAATCTTAAGGCGGGCGAGTTAGTTCGTGTGCGTCAGACTGGCGCGTTGGAAAATGCCGTCCTGACGCTGGTCGATGACAGAGGTCAACTTGTAGGAGGTCCAAGCCAAGGGTCTCTGCACCTGGCTCCGGAAACAACGGGCAAGTATCGACTGGGTGTTAGTGGTGGCTCGGATAATGGTTATGGTCCATTTACGCTAGAGCTGGATACGATTACCGCACAAAATAGCGGCGATCTGCAGGTTGATGAATCTGTATTCGGTCTGTTGTCTCGTAATCAAAACGCCAACGACTACCAGCTCACTGTTGGCGAGGCGGGGCTGTATGAGATCAACCTGGGATCAAGTGAGCTTGATACTGTCCTCAAGCTCAGCGGTGGTGGCCTGGAGTTGGAAAATGACGATACTGCCCAGTCAACCGACTCACAGCTGGTAACACAATTGCAGCCAGGTATTACTTACACAGTTACCGCCACCGCTCTAGATCAGCCACCGGAAGGTACTTACGATTTGCAGGTTGGTCGCAAGGCATTACCTGAGGGGGTGGAGCTAACCAACGGTGGTGAAATTAGTGTAGGTCAGACCATTAACGGTTTGGCCGATAGCGGTGAGAAGCATTACCGGATAAACATCACCGAACGCGCTCTGCTCCGTGTCAATATGAGTTCCAGTGATGTGGATAGCTACCTGAAGCTGCAAGGCCCGGGTGTTAATGCTGAGGATGACGATAGCGGCGATAATTATGATGCCCAAATTACCGCGTTGGTTCAGCCCGGTAATTATCGTATCTCCGCGTCTACCGTGAACGGCGCCGCAGGCTTGTTTACGCTGACCAGCTCTGTGCGGGCGGTCAGCAGTCGAAGTGACCGCGTTCGCCCTGGAGAAGCGGTAGCCGGACGTTTGCGCGGTGACCAAGGTAGCCAGGTCACGCTGGTCATCAGCGAGCCGGGTTTTTACCAAGTTGATCTGGTCTCATCCGACTTTGATGCCGTGCTGCACATGGAAGGTCAAGGTATGGATCTTGAGGATGACGATGGTGCCGGTGGTACCAACTCGCGTATCGGTCGTTATCTGGACGCTGGCAGCTACCGTTTGACGGCCAAGTCTTATGAAAACGGCAAAACAGGTGACTATGTGTTGTCGGTCGAGCAGACAGACGAGGGCTAGTTGTTAGCCATTAAAAAGCCCGCCGAACGTATGTCCGGCGGGCTTTTTTGTGCGCAGTAACAAGTGGCGCCGCTTGGCGCGGCGCACTTTAGTCAGCGGTTTAGCTGCTCGCGGCCACGCGTTACCGCAGCGAGCACCTGAGCCGGTGCTGTTCCGCCGATATGGTCGCGCGCGTTTACCGACCCCTCCAGCGTCAATACCTCAAATACGTCCTGTTCAATCTGGTCGCTGAACTGGCGTAGCTCTGCCAAGCTCATTTCTGCCAAGTCTTTCTTGTGGTCTACACCGTACTTGACCGCGTGACCTACGATCTCGTGGCAGTCCCGGAATGGCAGGCCTTTACGCACTAGATAGTCGGCAAGGTCGGTCGCGGTTGAGAAGCCGCGCAGTGCTGCTTCACGCATAACCTCTACGCGTGGCTGGATGGCCGGGATCATGTCGGCGAAGGCGCGCAAGCTGTCACGCAGGGTATCGACCGCATCAAACAGCGGCTCTTTGTCTTCCTGGTTGTCCTTGTTGTAGGCCAGTGGCTGGCTTTTCATCAGGGTCAGCAGGCCCATCAGGTGACCGTAAACACGCCCGGACTTGCCGCGCACCAACTCAGGGACGTCCGGATTTTTCTTCTGCGGCATGATCGAGGAGCCGGTGCAGAAGCGGTCGGGCAGTTCTATAAAATTGAATTGTGCGCTGGTCCAGAGCACCAGCTCTTCAGAGAAGCGTGACAAGTGCATCATTGCCAGAGCAGCAGCAGCGCAGAATTCGATGGCAAAGTCGCGGTCGGATACCCCGTCCAGCGAGTTGCCGGAAACGGCGTCAAAACCGAGTAGCTCGCAGGTGATATTGCGGTCAATCGGATAGGTGGTACCGGCGAGTGCCGCGCTACCCAGAGGCATGCGGTTGACGCGCTTGCGGCAGTCCAGAAGACGCTCACGGTCACGGCTGAGCATCTCGAACCAGGCCAGCAGATGATGGCCGAAGGTCACTGGCTGTGCGGTTTGCAGGTGAGTAAAGCCGGGCATAATGATCGCATTGTGGCGCTCAGCCTGGTCGAGCAGGCCGGTTTGCAGTCGCGCGAGCTCAACCAGGATGATGTCGATTTCTTCGCGCAGCCAAAGGCGAATGTCGGTTGCTACCTGGTCGTTGCGTGAGCGTCCGGTATGCAGCTTCTTGCCGGTGATGCCGATACGGTCGGTCAGCTTGGCTTCGATGTTCATGTGCACATCTTCCAGCTCGACACGCCAGTCGAACTGGCCGTTTTCAATGTCAGTCTGGATCGCGCGCAGGCCTTCGATAATGGTGTCGCGCTCGGCATCGCTGAGTACGCCGACTTGAGCCAGCATGGTGGCGTGGGCGATGGAACCCTGGATGTCGTGCTTGTAAAGGCGCTTGTCGAAATCCACCGAGGCGGTAAAGCGGGCGACGAAGGCATCAACCGGTTCGCTGAACCGGCCACCCCAGGATTGATTTGTTGTCTGGTCTTGGCTCATATGTCGGTTTTTCCGCGGCAAGTAAAAGCCCATAGCATATCATTTCACGCTTGCGCGATGGCGTCCGGCTGGCAGACACTTGGGTAATGAAGAACGGATTCTGGTCCTTGCTCAAGCAACCTTATGCCGGGGAAGATTTTTTCCTCCCCGACTTGTGCTCGTCTGTTGCCGTTTTTACCCTGGTGGTGTTGGCGCAACTGGTGGTGCTGGTCTGGGTTTTGGCGCAGCCGGCAGTAGATGGCTTCAACTGGCTGGGGCTGGCAATGGCCTCTTTGTTCGTACAATGGGTGGTATTGCTCTCGGCGGCGTTGCTTTGTCGCCTGCGCAGCTGGATGCAGCGCCGACCGCTGGGGTTGGCGATTGCGGCTTGCTTTGCCGTGGTCGTGGGATTGACGCTCGGCTTTACGGTAATAGGTGACTGGATTGTCTATCGTGGTATGTCAGGCCCCTTTCACTGGCAAACCGAGCAATTGCTCCGCCACGGCGTGATCGCGCTGATCATGACCAGTCTACTGCTGCGTTATTTTTATTTGCAGCAGCAGTGGCAGCGCCAAAGTCAGGCCGAGTTGCGTTCTCGCCTGCAGGCGCTGCAATCGCGAATCCGTCCGCACTTTCTGTTCAACAGCCTCAACAGCATAGTCAGCCTTATTGCCAGCGACCCGGACAAGGCGGAGCAGTCGGTGCTGGATCTTTCCGATCTTTTTCGTGCCAATCTGGGTAGTGCCGACAGTCTGGCGACCTGGGCTGAGGAGCGACGCTTATGCGAAGGCTATTTACGTATAGAACAGTACCGTCTGGGCGACCGTATGCGCGTTATCTGGCACGTGGCGTCCTTGCCGGATGCCACACCCATGCCATTGTTGACGTTGCAGCCCCTGCTGGAGAACGCCATTCTGCATGGGCTGCAACCGCGACTTGATGGCGGCGAAATTGTTATCACTGCCGAGTACGCCGATCAGCAGGTTGAACTTATGGTGCGTAACACCTGTCCTGAAGAAACGGGCAATCATCAGGGGGCGCGGATGGCGATGGAGAATATCCGTGCACGCTTGCAGACGCTGTTCGGTGAAGAGGCTAAGGTCGAGCTTTGGCGTGAGGGCTCATGCTTCTTCAGCAGGCTGGTCTATCCTTGTAGGCAAACGCCTTCACTACAGCAGAGAAGTCATTGAGGCATGAAAGTACTGATCGCTGACGATGAACCCTTGGCGCGCGAGCGCCTGGCCCGGCTGGTTAGCGCGCTGCCTGGCTATCAGGTCCTGCCAGATATGGCCAGTAATGGTCACGAGACTCTGCGCTTGGTAGCAGAGTTGCGGCCGGATATCCTGCTGCTGGACATTCGCATGCCTGGCCTGGATGGCTTGCAAGCGGCCGCAAAGCTCTGTGAAAGCAGTGACGCGCCCGCCGTGGTCTTTTGTACCGCGCATGGTGAGTACGCACTGGATGCATTCGCGGTCAGCGCGGTGGGCTATCTGCTGAAACCGGTGCGTAGCGAAGATCTGGCCAGCGCGCTGGCCAAGGCGCAGCGGCCTAATCGCATGCAACTGGCGAGCCTGGGCAAAGCCAGTGACCAAGGTGAAACAGGACAGGCGCGCAGTCACATCAGCGCACGTACACGTAAGGGTATTGAACTCATCCCGATTGAGGATGTGCTCTATTTTATTGCCGACCACAAGTACGTCACCTTGCGCCATCTCGGCGGCGAGGTCCTGCTTGACGAGCCGCTAAAGTCGCTGGAAGAAGAGTTTGGCGACGAGTTTGTCCGTATTCATCGCAACGCACTGGTGGCGCGCCGGCGCATCGAATGCCTTCAGCGCACGGCCATGGGCCATTCCGAATTACGCCTGAGGGATCTTGAGGGCGAGACTCTGACGGTCAGTCGCCGCCACGTGCCGGGGGTGCGCCGTTTGATGGATCATCTGCAAAAGTGATGCGTCAGCGACCCGCATGGATGCCCGGAAGGTCATGGCGTATCATGCAGGTTGGTTTTTAATGAGAATCCCATGACTCGACATCTGCGAATTGCCACCCGCAAGAGCGCTTTGGCCCTGTGGCAGGCCGAATACGTCAAAGCGCGCCTCGAACAACTCGATCCTTCCGTGCAGGTTAGCCTGGTGCCCATTGTCAGCCGTGGCGATCAGCTACTTGACTCGCCGTTAGCCAAAATTGGCGGTAAGGGCCTGTTCGTCAAGGAGCTGGAAACGGCGATCATCAATGACGAAGCCGATCTTGCCGTGCACTCCATGAAGGATGTGCCCATGCAATTTCCCGAAGGCCTTGGGCTTTATGCGATTTGCGAGCGTGAAGATCCGCGCGATGCCTTTGTGTCGAATCATCACGACAAGGTTGATGCGATGCCGGCAGGCAGTGTTGTCGGGACTTCCAGTTTGCGGCGGCAAGCGCAGCTGATGGCGCGTCGCCCGGATCTGACAGTGCGTTTCTTGCGCGGCAACGTGAATACGCGTCTGGCCAAGCTGGATGCTGGCGAGTACGACGCGATCATTCTGGCCGCGGCCGGTTTGATGCGCTTGGGTTTTGATTCCCGCATACGTTATGCCATGCCGCCGGAAGAAAGTTTGCCGGCCGGTGGCCAGGGCGCAGTCGGCATTGAGTGTCGCACCAGCGATACGCAGTTGCATGCGCTGCTGGCGCAGATGAACGATGAAGACAGCGCGTTGCGTGTGCGCGCGGAACGAGCGTTGAATACTCGCCTTAACGGCGGGTGTCAGGTACCCATCGCCTGCTATGCCGAACGTGCCAATGGGGAAATATGGCTGCGTGGGCTGGTTGGCGATCCGGATGGAACCCGCCTGCTCCGGGCTGAAGCGGTTGGAGCCGAGTCCGACCCTGAAGCATTGGGTATTTCGGTCGCCGAGGATTTGCTTGGTCAAGGCGCGCAAGCCATCCTCGACGCCGTCTATGAAGGTGAGCCGCCGCGGTGAGTAAGTCCGTGTTGCTCACTCGTCAGCAGGGGGATAATCAGCGGCTGGCCGAACAGCTCCAGCAGCAGGGTGTTAGCAGTGAAAGCCTGCCACTACTGGAGCTTGCGCCCCTCACTGAGACGGGCGAACAGCGTCGGTTGATGCTCGAGCTTGACCGCTATCAGGTGGTTATCGTCGTCAGTCGGCTGGCGGCGATCCTGGGTCTGCAGCGACTGGATCAGTATTGGCCGCAGACGCCGGTCGGTATCGACTGGCTGGCGGTGGGCCCCGGCAGTGCCAAGCCGCTGCAGCAGTTTGGTTTGCCGGTGCAGTTGCCAGGTGATGGTCAGGACAGCGAAGCATTGCTGCGGTTGCCGCTATGGCAGGCGCATTTTTCTCGTGCGGACCTTAAGGTCTTGATATGGCGTGGCCTGGGTGGTCGCGAGCATCTCGCCGATCAGGTTCGCGCTGCAGGCGGTAAGGTCGACTATCTTGAACTCTATGAGCGGCGCGTCCCAGAAGGTTTGTCTAGCGGGCTGTCGCTCATGGCTGCGCGGGGCGTTGGCGGAATAGTAGTGCTCAGTAGCCAGTCGTTACTGTATTGGCACGAGGCGGCGGGCGCCGACTGGGAGCGCCAGCGCAATTGGCGCTGCTGGGTGCCGAGTGCCAGGGTTGCGGCACAGGCCACTGACCTTGGGTGTCACGATGTAGTAATCTGCAAGGGTGCAGATGATGCAGCCATCGTCGAGGCTGTGCGGGCACACCCGCTGAAGGACTAAAGGGGAAAGGCGTGGAACCAACAGAATCGAATAACAAAACGGATAACGGCACAGCGTCGAGCGCTGCAGAACCATCATCTGCACCAGCGGCCTCGAATGACAAGGCAGAGTCGAAGACGTCTGCGTCCGCGGCCAAGCCGGATGCCGTTCGTAAGCCAGCCAAGCCTGGCGTGCCGCCCAGGGCCAAATCTCCCGGTAATGGGCGGGGGCTAGGCTGGTTGGCACTGTTGGTTGCTCTTGTAGCTCTTGGCTTTAGTCTGTGGCAGTGGCAGCAGCGCCAGGCACAGCAAGTGCAGATGCAAGTCTTGCTCGAGCAAGTGCAGGCGGGCGGTGAGCAGCGCTTGCAGCAAATGAATGGCCGCCTGGAAGGCGTGCCACAGGGCGATGACTGGCAGTCCATGCAGCGGCTGGTAGCAGAAATGCAGCGCAGTCAGCAAGCCATCGGCGAGCGACTGGATATATTGCAGGGTGATGGTCGAGAAGACTGGAAGCTGGCTGAAGCTCAATATCTGTTGCGCCTGGCTTCGCTGCGCTTGCTGGCGGTGCAGGATGTAAACGCGGCGCGCGAGCTGCTGGGTACGGTAGATGGCATCCTCAAGTCGATGCCGGACAGTGGGCTCTACGGCGTTCGTCAACAGTTGGCGCAATACCAGGCACAGCTTGAAGGTCTACCGGAGCTGGATCGTCCTGGTGTCTTTCTGCGTCTTGCCGCGCTGCGTGACCAGGTTGAGCGCTTGGTGCTGTTACCGGTCCCCGAGTTTGATCCGGATGAAGTTTCAACTGAAGAAGAATACGCTGATCGCCTGCAGCGCCGCGATCGTTGGGATCGCGTGCTGATGCGCCTGGAGCGCTATGTCAGGGTTGATTTCCAGCGCGGCAAGGTGATTACGCCTCTGCTGGACGAAGCTGAGATGCAGCGCGTCCAGCGCACCTTGCAGTTGACCATGGAGCAAGCTCAATGGGCGGCCCTGCGCGGCGAGACTGAGGTGTATCAAGCTAGCCTGACACAGGCTGAAAAGATGTTGTCGCAGTATTTCGAGCTGAAAAATCCGCAGGTTCAGGGCATGCAGAAGCAATTGCAGGAGCTGCATGAGCAGGCGGTGAGCTTGAATCCGCCTGAGTTGGCGCCGCTGCAGCAAAGCTTGGCTACTTATATTCAGAATCGACGTTCTGCCTCTGCGGCTAAACAGTCGGAGGCCGGCGATGAGTAAAAGCTATATAGCGGTGCTCGCTGTTCTGCTGGTGGCGGCTTTATTGGGCATGGCGATCGCGGAAGATCCTGGGTATTTGTTGATTGCCTGGCGTAATGTCTCGATTGAAACCAGTATTTGGGTTGGTTTTGGCTTTCTGCTGGCGCTTTGCCTACTGATCTTGCTGGTGCGGGCGGTGATCCGCGTGATTAATGCCTCGGGACGCCGCATCAACCCCTGGTCGCAGCGCAACCTTCAGCAGCGAGCCAACGTGGTGGCGACTCGCGGGTTACTGGAGTTTGCGGAAGGGCACTGGAAGTCAGCGCTGCGGCTGTTGAAAAAATCCGCACCGCATGCTGAATTGCCGTTGATCAATTACCTGGTTGCTGCCAGAGCTGCGCAGGAGATGGAGGACTATAGTGAGTGCGACAGCCTGTTGCGCGAGGCCTACGAAACGACCCCCAAGGCTGATGTTGCCATTGCTATAACCCAGGCGCAGTTGCAGATCGCTCGAGGCCAGCTTGAACAGGCGCTGGCGACCCTTACTCGGTTGCGCAAGGATCATCCCAAACACCTTTACGCGCTCAAACTGATGAGTCAGGTGTATTTGCGTCTGGAGGATTGGGAGCGTCTGCTTGAGTTGTTGCCAGAGTTACGTAAGCAGCAGGTGCTTAAGGCGGCCGATCAGGATGCGTTGGAGTATCAAGTTCACAGCGCTCTGCTGCAGCAGGCGGGCCAGCGCGCCGCACCTGCCGATGTGAACCCGGCCAGCCTGGTTATCGCTGCGTGGGAGCAGATGCCCAAGCGTATGCACGACGATCCCCTGGTAGTGGAAGCGTACTGTCTTCAGTTGCGCGCCAAGGGTAGCGATGTATTGGCTGAGGAAGCGCTGCGAAAAGCTTTGCAGAGCAGTTACAACGACCGGCTGATGAATTTGTATGGTTTGCTGCAAGGTCGCGACGCTGCGCGTCAGCTGGCTACAGCAGAACAATGGTTGCAGAGTCATCCGAATAACGCGACCTTGCTTTTGGCTGCGGGACGTCTGGCTCAGCGAAACAGCTTGTGGGGTAAGGCAAGGGATTATCTGGAAGCCAGCTTTGCCAGTAAGCGCGATATCCAGACTTGCGCCGAGTTAGCGCGTTTACTGGATCGCATGGGCGATAGTGCCGGAGCTCAACGCACTATCCGGGACGGTTTTGAGATACTCGAGGATCACTTGCCGGCGCTGCCGCTCCCGTCTTCGGTCTGACTCTGCGGGTTGTGCGCTTGAAGTGTCTTTAGTCCGCGATTCAGCACTTCACGCGCATGGTTTGCCTCGGGGCCAGAGACGAAGCAAACATGCAGTGTGAGTTCAGCCAACGGCATGGGGTGATATGTTAGTGCTGTCGGGCTTTGACGTAGTTCGGGGTCATTTTCCAGCCAGTACGCCATGACCTCGCTATCGATCACGGCGAAGTCGATGCGCCGGTACAGTAGTTTTAGCAGGTTGAGTCGATCGCTCGCCGCCTTTTCAACCTGTAGTTTTCCTTCAGACACTTTTTGGTCAAACTCGGGAGAGTTGTTGTAACCGCTGACAACGCCAATTTTATAATCGGCAAGATCGTCAATGCTATTCCAGCTAAGCACACTGTCCTGGCGCTGAGCCATGACCAATAGGCTGGTGCCGAGGCTTTCCGAGTAATTGCAGCTTGCACCTTGTGAGCGGTATACCGGGAAGTAGCCAGTCTGCGCGGAAAGCGTCTGTGCTGACGTTATAGCCCTGTTCCAAGGCATGAAATTGACCTTTAGGGGCTGTCCTTGGCTCATCAGTGCCTGCCTGATGAGCTCGATATTGACTCCCTGTCCAGGCAGGCCGGCGCCGGTATAGGGTGGCCACTCGAGGGTGTTCAACTCTATCGCTGAAGCGGGTAATGTCGTCAGCCATAGGTTGAGAGCGCACAGGGTCAGGAGTTGGCGCATGATTCCTCTTGGCTGACAGGTTTAGCCTAACCATCTTTCATGCCAGTGTATGTGCGGACCCGCTAACTGTCATCCTATGCTTCAACGCGGCGCGTACGCAAAGGCGTCAGCGTGCATTTGCGTCGCTGGCATGCCTGCGTCTACCAGGGCATCCAGGGTGGCATACACCATCGCTGGGGAGCCGCTGACAAAAAAACGGTAACCCGCCAAGTCGGCGATGTCTTCGCAGATTGCCTGATGCAGTAGCCCTTCTCTTCCTGTCCAATCAGCCTGGTCACTGACAACCTGATGCAGATGCACGTTGGGCTGTGCTTGCCACTGTGACCAATGCGGCGCTTGATAGAAATCGGCACTATGCCGTACGCCCCAGTAAAGATGGATTGGCTGTTTGAAGCCTTGGTTCAGGCAGGACTCGATCAGGCTTTGCATCTGAGCCAAACCAGTACCCGCAGCAATTAGTACTAGCGGCTGGTCCGGCAATACGCGAGCGCATGCATCTCCGAAGGGCGCTTGAACGCGAGCAATACGGTGTTTTTGCAGGTACTCAATCACGGCGTGAGTGACTGGGTCACGATTCAGTATGTGTAGCTCAAGAGTGCGCTCCTCTTGAGGTGCTGACGCGATGGAAAACGCCGCAGGTTCTGCGCCGTCGCGCTCCAGCAAAAGATACTGACCGGCGTGATAGCGCAATGGCTTGCCTGCGGGCAGGCGCAGGCGCACGCGCCAGACATCGGCGCCAATGTTGACGCACTCGCTGACCTGGCAGGCGAGCTCTCGCACTGGTAGCTCGCCTGGGGCAAGTATCCCCTCCCATTGCAGCTCACAGTCGCTTGTGGGCTCTGCCACGCAGGTATAGATGTCGCCGCTATCGGTATGGCTGCCATCGGCAAGCATAACGCTGCCGCTTAACAGGGTCGCACCGCAAACATGGCAGTTGCCGTTGCGGCAGCTCTGCGGGGCGTCAAAACCCAGCCGCCGTGCGGCATCCAGAATGCGCTCGCCGGGTTGGATGTCCAGGGTCAAACCTGAAGGTTGTAGCGTGACTATCATTAAGTTCTCAGCAAGGTCTCATCAATCGATGCCCAGCTCTGTCCACAGAGCATCAATGCGTTGTTTTACGTTCTCATCCTGGTGAATCGCGGTGCCCCATTCGCGACTCGTTTCGCCTGGCCACTTGTTGGTGGCGTCCAGCCCCATCTTGCTGCCAAGACCGGAAGTGGGGGAGGCAAAATCGAGATAGTCGATTGGCGTATTGTCGATCATCACGGTGTCACGCTTGGGATCCATGCGTGTGGTGATGGCCCAGATAATATCGTTCCAGTCGCGAATGTTAATATCGTCGTCAACTACGATCACAAATTTGGTGTACATGAACTGGCGCAGGAAGCTCCAGACGCCCAGCATCACCCGCTTGGCGTGGCCCGGGTACTGTTTTTTTATCGACACCACCGCCATGCGGTAAGAGCAACCTTCGGGCGGCAGGTAGAAGTCGGTGATCTCGCTGAACTGCTTCTGCAGCAGCGGTACGAAAACCTCGTTCAGTGCAACGCCGAGTACCGCAGGTTCATCCGGCGGCCGGCCAGTATAGGTACTGTGATAGATCGGCTTTTCGCGCTGCGTTATGCGTTCAATGGTAAATACCGGAAAGCGATCAACCTCGTTGTAGTAGCCGGTGTGATCGCCAAAAGGGCCTTCATCGGCCATCTCGCCGGGGTGTATGACCCCTTCGAGTACGATTTCTGCACTGGCGGGTACCTGAAGATCACTGCCGCGGCATTTGACCAGTTCGGTACGCTGTCCGCGTAGCAGGCCAGCAAAGGCGTATTCCGACAGGCTGTCTGGCACCGGGGTAACGGCGCCGAGTATGGTTGCCGGATCGGCGCCCAGGGCCACTGCAATCGGGAAGGGTTCGCCAGGGTGCTTCTCCTGCCACTCCTTGAAGTCGAGCGCGCCGCCACGGTGGCTTAGCCAGCGCATGATGACCTTGTTGCGCCCTATCACCTGCTGGCGATAGATGCCCAGGTTCTGGCGTTCCTTGTGGGGCCCCTTGGTGATCACCAGTCCCCAGGTAATCAGCGGTCCAGCGTCGCCTGGCCAGCAGGTCTGCACCGGGATCCGGCCAAGGTCGACGTCGTCACCCTCGAACACGGTCGCCTGGCACGGCGCGTCGCGCACTACCTTGGGGGCCATGTTGATGATCTTTTTGAAGATCGGCAGTTTGGACCAGGCGTCTTTCAATCCCTTTGGCGGATCGGGTTCTTTCAGAAAAGCCAGCAGCTTACCGATTTCACGCAGTTCACTGACGCTCTCTGCACCCATGCCCATGGCGACACGCTCAGGCGTACCGAACAAGTTGCCGAGTACCGGCATGTCATAACCTGTGGGGTTTTCAAATAGTAATGCGGGGCCGCCCTTGCGCAGCGTGCGGTCGCAAATTTCAGTCATTTCCAGGATTGGAGAGACTGGAGTCTGAATGCGCTTGAGTTCGCCGCGCTGTTCCAGGCCCTTGATGAAATCACGTAAATCGGAGTATTGCATCTGAGCTTCAAGCCTCAAGCGGCAAGCGGCAAGCTGTTTGAGGTCAGTTTGCCGCTTGGAAGTTTGACCTGCTGCCATTTCGCCAACAGAACGGCGGCAGAAACAAGGCAAAGCGCTACAAGCCTGTGCGGTCCGCTTGAGGCTTGTAGCTTACAGCTGAGGGTTAGTTCTTGCTGCGCTTCATCGATTGGAAGAATTCGTCGTTGGTCTTGGTGTCTTTCAGACGGTCCAAGAGGAATTCAATCGCGGCAACTTCATCCATGGAGTGCAGAATCTTGCGCAGAATCCACATGCGTTGCAGCTCATCTTCGCTAGTGAGCAGCTCTTCACGGCGAGTGCCGGAGCGGTTGATGTTGATCGCAGGGAAGGTGCGTCGCTCGGCAATCTTGCGATCCAAATGGATCTCCATGTTGCCGGTACCTTTGAATTCCTCGTAGATGACTTCGTCCATCTTCGAGCCAGTATCGACCAGTGCGGTGGCGATAATGGTCAGGCTGCCGCCTTCTTCGATGTTGCGCGCAGCGCCAAAGAAACGCTTTGGCTTCTCTAGGGCGTGGGCGTCGACACCACCGGTAAGCACCTTGCCGGAGCTGGGGATTACAGTGTTGTAGGCACGAGCCAGACGGGTAATGGAGTCGAGCAGGATGATGACATCTTTCTTGTGCTCAACCAGGCGTTTGGCCTTTTCGATCACCATTTCGGCGACCTGTACGTGGCGACTTGGTGGCTCATCAAAGGTAGAGGCAACCACTTCGCCGCGCACAGTGCGCTGCATCTCGGTTACTTCTTCCGGGCGCTCGTCGATCAGCAATACGATCAGGTGGCACTCGGGATTGTTGCGTGCGATGTTCGAGGCGATGTTTTGCAACATCAGCGTCTTACCTGCTTTGGGCGGTGCCACCAGCAGGCCGCGCTGGCCTTTGCCGATCGGCGCACACAAGTCGATGATGCGGGCCATGAGGTCTTCAGTGGCACCGTTACCGGCTTCCATGACCAGGCGCTCATCAGGGAAAAGCGGGGTAAGGTTTTCGAACAGAATCTTGTTCTTGGTGTTTTCCGGGCGATCGAAGTTGATCGAATCGACCTTCAGTAGCGCAAAATAGCGCTCGCCGTCTTTGGGCGGGCGGATCTTGCCGGCGATGGTGTCGCCTGTGCGCAGGTTGAAGCGACGGATCTGGCTGGGCGAGACGTAGATGTCATCAGGGCCAGCCAGGTAAGAAGAGTCAGCTGAGCGCAGAAAGCCAAAACCGTCTTGCAGGATTTCCAGGACACCATCGCCATGGATATCTTCGCCACTTTTCGCGTGTTTTTTCAGAATGCCAAAGATCACATCCTGTTTTCGCGAGCGACCCATGTTTTCCAGGGCCATCTGGTTAGCGATTTCGAGCAGTTCGGTAATGGGTTTTTGTTTGAGTTCAGTCAGGTTCATAGGGTCGGTGAGCAATAGTTTTGTCGGCAGGATAGGGTTGGTTTTCGGCCGCCATTTGGAATGGGGCGATGAGTTGGCTGTAGAAAAAATGAGCCACTGTCGCAGGGGGCGACCGGAAGTTGGAAAGCAAATCTAGCACCGCTTTGCCGCGGAGTCTAGGTTTTAGCAGAAAAATGCGCCCCAGCTTTTTTGGGCTGGGGCTGAGACATCAGATATTGCTGTCGAGGAAGGCTGCCAACTGAGATTTGGACAGAGCGCCGACCTTGGTCGCTTCGACATTGCCGTCCTTGAACAGCATTAGCGTCGGGATGCCCCGTACGCCATACTTAGGCGGTGTGTCGGTATTCTCGTCGATGTTCAGCTTGCAGATTTTCAGCTTGCCGTTGTAGTCCTTGGAAATTTCGTCCAGAACCGGGGCAATCATCTTGCAGGGGCCACACCATTCTGCCCAGTAATCAACCAGGACGGGGGTGTCAGACTTGAGCACTTCTTCTTCGAAGCTGCCGTCTGTGACATGCACTATCAAATCGCTCATGCGTTTCTCCAAGGGTTTTAAAATACATAATTGGCCCATCATAGCACCACCCAAGCGCGAAGCGGAAGCTGATGGATTCTATGCTCCGTGACGCTTGCGCAGCAGACAACTGTCACCTCGCGGGTGGTAGAATCGGGACACAACCGACTTAAGGGACAACTGCATGGCTGATTCACATCAGAACGATTTCTCGTTGATAGCGGCGATTGACCTGGGCTCCAACAGCTTTCACATGGTGTTGGCTCGGGTTGATCAGGGCGAGATACGCATTCTGGAGCGCCTGGGTGAGAAGGTGCAGTTGGCGGCGGGACTGGATGAGAACCGCATGCTCAGCGAAGAGGCTATGCAGCGGGGTCTTGACTGTCTCCGTCGTTTTGCACAGTTGATCAACGGGCTGCCATCGGGCGCGGTCCGTATTGTCGGCACTAACGCGCTACGTGAAGCGCGTAATCGTGGTCAGTTCATTCGGCAGGTGCAGCAGATTCTTGGCCATCGCGCAGAGGTGGTTTCTGGTCGGGAGGAGGCCCGTCTGATTTATCTCGGGGTATCGCATACATTGGCCGACGACTCCGGTCGGCGCCTGGTTGCGGATATTGGCGGCGGAAGCACTGAGTTTATTGTCGGTGAACGTTTTGAGTCGCTGCTGCGTGAAAGTCTCAATGTCGGTTGTGTATCTTTCAGTCGGCACTTTTTTGCTGACGGCAAGATTACTGCCGCGCGCTACAGCCAGGCCTATACCGCTGCGCGGCTGGAGTTGATGAATATTGAAAAAGCTATCCATCGCCTCGGCTGGACCGAGGCTGTGGGTGCCTCGGGTACGATTCGCACTATCGGTCAATGCATTCAAGCAGCGGGTAAAGGTCAGGGTGAGGTGACCCGTGAGGGCTTGCAATGGCTCAAGCGCAAGGTGCTGAAGGCAACGCATGTTGAAAAACTGGATATTCAGGGCCTGAAGGCTGACCGTCAGCCTATCTTGCCGGCGGGACTGGCTATTTTGGAAGCGATGTTTGATGCCTTGGGTATTGAAAGCATGGCGCACTCAGAGGGGGCTTTGCGCGAAGGCGTGCTCTATGACTTGCTGGGTCGTCAGCAGCACGAGGACGTTCGCGAGCGGACGCTCAGTGCATTGATGGAGCGTTACCACGTCGACATGGAGCAGGCAGCCAGGGTTGAGGCCAAGGCGCAGCGTTTAATGCACAAGGTGGACGAGCAGTGGCACCTGTCGGTCAGCAAGCAGGCTGATTTGCTGATCTGGGCTGCGCGGGTGCACGAAGTGGGGCTGGATATTGCGCATCACCAGTTCCATAAGCACGGTGCTTACCTTATTGAGCATTCCGATCTGCCCGGTTTCTCCCGGCAGGATCAGCAGGCACTGGCGCTACTGGTGCGCGGTCATCGACGCAACCTGCCCAATGCCGAGCGTCTCAGTGAGTTTGGCGATGACGCCGGGACCTTGCTGCGGTTATGCATGATTCTGCGGCTGGCCATTCTCTATCACCACATTCGTGGTAATCAGGACATGCCTGAGCTGGCCGTCGAGGCGGGGCAGGACTACTTGATTCTGCACTTCCCCGAGGGCTGGCTCGAAGCCAACCCGCTGACGCAGGCTGACTTCGACCAGGAAGCCCTGTATTGGGCCAAGGCCAGTTACAGGTTGACGGTACGCTGAGGTGAGTTGGCCAGTTTTTCCAGCAGTGCGTTCTGCGCGCTGCGGGCAATCTGGTTGCCGCTGGGCGAGCTAAGCACGTAGGAACCATCACTCTGCAGTATCCAGCTACGCGTGTTGTCAGTCAGAAACACCTGTAGCTCCTGCTTGGCGCGGGTGATCAGCTTCTTGCCTTCCAGCGGGAAGCAAGTCTCTACGCGCTTGTCGAGGTTACGCTCCATCATGTCGGCGCTGGACATCCACACCTGATCCTGGCCGTCGTTGAGGAAGTAATACACCCTACTGTGTTCAAGGAAGCGGCCGATAATCGAGCGCACGGTGATGTTGTGTGAGACGCCGGGTATACCGGGCCGCAAGCAGCACATGCCGCGAATGATCAGGTCAATCTTGACGCCCGATTGCGAGGCTTTGTACAACGCCTTGATGATCTTGGCATCGGTCAGTGAGTTGGCTTTGGCAATGATATGCGCAGGCTTGCCAGCCAGGGCATTCAGGGTCTCGCGGTTGATCAGTTCGAGCAGGCGTTTTTTCAGTGTGAAGGGCGCTTGCAGCAGCTTCTTCATGCGCTGGGTCTTACCCATACCGATCAGCTGGTTGAATAGCTTGTGCACATCTTCAGTGAGCGCCAGGTCCGAAGTCAGAATGCTGTAGTCGGTGTACAGGCGAGCATTGCCGGCGTGATAGTTGCCGGTACCCATATGTACGTAGCGCTTCAGGCTTTTCTCTTCGCGGCGCAGGATCAGCATCATCTTGGCGTGGGTCTTGAAGCCGACCACACCGTAGATCACCACAGCCCCGGCCTGTTGCAAACGGCTGGCCAGCTGCAGGTTCGACTCTTCGTCAAAGCGTGCCCGCAGCTCGATTACCACCGTCACTTCCTTGCCGTTACGCGCGGCCTCAACCAGGGCGTTGACGATCTCGGAGTTGGCGCCGGTGCGATACAGCGTCTGCTTGATCGCCAGCACATTAGGGTCTTGTGCCGCCTGGCGCAGCAGGTCGACCACCGGGCTGAAGGACTCGTAGGGATGCTGCAGCAGAATATCCTGCTTGCTGATGGCCTGGAACAGATTGTCGGCACTCGACAGCAGCTTGGGAATCCCCGGGCTAAAGGTAGGGAATTGCAGCTCGGGATGATTTTCCAGTCCGGTAATGGAGAATAGCCGGGTCAGGTTAACCGGGCCGTTGACCTCATACAATTCGGCTTCGCTCAGACCAAACTGGCGCAGCAGAAAGTCGGTCAGTGGTTTTGGGCAGTTATCCGCTACCTCAAGGCGAACAGCGTCGCCGTAGCGGCGTGAGAGCAGCTCGCCGCGCAGTGCGCGGGCCAGGTCGTCGACTTCATCAGGGTCAACGATCAGGTCGGCGTTGCGCGTCAGGCGGAACTGATAGCAGCCCAGGACTTTCATGCCGGGGAACAGGTCGTCGGCATGTGCGTGAATCATCGACGACAGGAATACAAAGTTATCGCCGCCATCGCATAGCTCTTCTGGCAGGCGAATCAGTCGTGGCAGCGAGCGCGGCGCAGGGATGATCGCCAGGCCCGAGTCGCGACCAAAGGCGTCGATGCCTTCGAGTTGCACGATGAAGTTCAGGCTCTTGTTGACCAGCAGCGGAAAGGGATGCGTCGGGTCCAGCCCTATGGGGCTGATAACCGGCGCCACCTGCTGGCGGAAGAAGCGGCGAATCCATAATGTCTGCTTGTGCGTCCATTGGTGGCGGCGAACAAAGCGGATACCTTTTTCGCTCAGTGCGGGCAGTAGAATGTCGTTGAGAATGCTGTACTGACGACTGATGTGCTGGTGTGCAATCTCACTTATTTTGCTCAAAACCTGCTGCGGCTGCAGACCATCCGGGCCGGTTTGCTCGCGAGCGAAGGTGATCTGTTTTTTCAGGCCAGCAACGCGAATTTCAAAGAACTCATCCAGGTTGCTGGAGAAAATCAGCAGGAACTTGAGTCGCTCCAATAGCGGGTAGGACTCGTCCAGTGCCTGCTCCAGTACGCGGATATTGAACTGCAGCTGTGACAGTTCGCGGTGAATATAGAGCTCTGGCGCGTTGATGTCGGCCATTGGAGCGGGATCCATAGGCTTTTCGCTAACGGCTGCCGGGCGTGGCAGCAACTCAACTTTGGGCGCTGTCTCTGCGTTACTTGTGGTCGCTTCCTGCGGGTTGCTTTCGCGGCTGCTGTTGAGCTCTGGCATGGGGGCCTCGTTCAGTTTGATTGTTGCTCGCGCAACTGGCGCGCGGCGGTTTTGGCAAAGTAGGTCAGGATGCCGTCGGCGCCGGCACGTTTGAAGGCGATCAGTGATTCGAGAATCACTGCTTCACTAAGCCAACCATTGTTGATGGCGGCGCAATGCATGGCGTACTCACCACTAACCTGATAGGCGAATGTCGGTACCTTAAAGCTTTCTTTGACGCGGTGGACAATGTCCAGATACGGCATGCCGGGTTTAACCATGACCATGTCCGCACCTTCAGCCAGATCAGCAGCAATTTCCTGCAGTGCCTCGTCACCGTTGGCCGGGTCCATCTGGTAAGTAGCCTTGTTGCCCTTGCCGAGGTTGCCGGCAGAGCCGACGGCGTCGCGAAACGGGCCGTAGTACGCACTGGCATATTTGGCCGAGTAGGCCATTATGCGGGTATGAATATGGCCTGCGTCTTCCAGCGCCTGACGCATGGCGCTAACGCGGCCATCCATCATGTCGGAGGGTGCCACAATATCGGCACCGGCATCAGCGTGGGACAGTGTCTGTTTGACTAGAATCTCGACGGTGATGTCATTCATTACATAGCCGTTATCGTCGATAATCCCATCCTGTCCGTGGGTAGTAAACGGGTCCAGGGCTACGTCCGTGATAACACCCAACTCTGGGAAGCGTGCCTTCAGAGCGCGGGTCGCACGCTGAGCCAGGCCTTCCGGATTATAAGCCTCGGCGGCGTCCAGCGATTTCTTCTCCAGCGGCGTCACCGGAAAAAGCGCTATCGCGGGAATTCCAAGGTCTACCAGCTCTGCTGCTTCTTCCAGCAACAGGTCGATGGATAGCCGTTCGATGCCGGGCATCGAGGCGATGGCTTCGCGTTGACCTTCGCCTTCCAGGACAAAAACCGGGTAGATCAGGTCATCGGTGGTCAGGGTGTTCTCGCGCATCAGGCGGCGTGAAAAGTCATCACGGCGCATACGGCGGGGACGGCTCAGGGGGAACGGGCGTGGTACAAAAGACTGGCTCACAAAAACTCCATTGGTACGGTGGAATACAATCCACTATGCACCTATCTGGTTGACGTTTATACGTCCAGATTATGACGGAATTGTGACAGAAGGCGTAAGGCTGTTTTTTCTTCGAGCTCTGCGCCAGGCTCTGGCGCTAACTCTACTCGATTGCGGCCCAATGCCTTGGCGCGGTACAGCGCTGCATCGGCGGCGGCCAGCAAGATGCTGAAGTCGTAACCATGGTGCTCCGAGCAGGCCACTCCAAGGCTGGCGCTAAGCCAGACGGGTTGATCTTCCTGCTCCCAGGGATGAAGGCATAAGCCTTGGCGTATGCGTTCGGCTACCTGGGCTGCACGCTCGGTGTTCAGGCCTGGCAATATCAAGGTGAACTCTTCGCCGCCAAAGCGCCCGAGCAGGTCGTCGCTGCGCAAATGCTGGCTGATACTCGAGACCAGATGGCAAAGCACGGCATCGCCTGTTTGATGGCCAAACTCATCGTTGATGCGCTTGAAGTGGTCAGCATCGACCATTATCAGGGTTGCTGGTTGTTTGCGCTCAGCCATTATCTCCAGCAGCGCCTTTGCCTGTTCTTGCAAGCTTCTGCGGTTCAACGCGTTGGTCAGGCCGTCGCGTTCGGACAGTCTATGCAGCGCCTCGGCCGTCCGGTAATGGGTCATCAGAATGAACCCGCTGGCCATGCCTATCTGCGCCAGCATCGCGCCCAGCAGGGTCAGGTTTTGTAGTGGGTTGTCCAAGGCCGGGTGGTCGCTCTGCAAGCCACTGAGTGCGGCGAGCGGGCGCCCAATCAAACCAATGCCGAATAGCAGCGCTATGCTGCCGGTAAACCAATAGGCTGTGCGCAGCGGCTGGGCCGCACGTATCAGCAGCTCCTTGGCGCACATCAGGAAAAAGCCGCCAAGCACGAGCGAGCTGATGGCGTAGCAGACATCCAGCCTGCCCAGCTGAAAGCGGCAAACCCAGAGTGCTAGCATGATCAGTGCTGCGGCGCTGATGGGGCCCCATTCGGGCTGGCTGCGGCCTTTGAAGGCGCGTACGCCAAGCCAGATGACGCCAAGTCCGGCCGTCATCAATCCATTGGCGAGAATAATGGAAAGGCTGTGATGCAGGTGCTCCTGGTTGACGTTAAGCAGCAGGCCCAGCATCAGGCCGCAGTTACCCAGTGCCCAATGTCGCAGCCCTTGCTCGGTGCCTGCATGCCAGGCTGCCAGTGCGAGCAATAGTGTCATGCTGAGGGTCACCAGTGTCAGAGTGACAGTCAGCGTCGTCAGGTCGAGGGTAGTGAGTATGTACACTGCGGCTTCCCTGCTCGGCAGCGAGCTGCCAAGACGTTGTGTCATCTTCCTTGAGATAGCGGCGACAGATCAATGAGGGTTGGTCGCTCTGCCGGAAGATGAAAGCAAAAGTGATCATCTCGGTAGACCGCAAAATTAAACCAAGTACTGCGCGCGGCAAAGATAATGGGCGCTGTTATGCCTGAAGATGAGTAGCAGTTGACACAAGTCGCTGCGTTTAATGCTGATTCACACAGCTTTCGCTGCGCTCAATCAGTCAATTGGTCCGCTGGTATGTGGCAAAATGCAGTGCTATTTCCTTGTCTGGATGGTGTTGATGCGTATCTGGCTTCGCCGGGGTTTGACCCTGTTATTGCTATTGATCTGGCTCGCGGGCCTTGTCTGGGCTTACTGGTGGTTCGAAGCGCGCTACGTGAAGTCGTTCGAGCGGCCGGCCTTTTTTCAGGGGGAAGCCGTCAGCCCGCCTTTTGCTCCCGGGCATGTTCAGGTTGTCCACGTGTGGCAGTCAGGCTGCCCCTGCAGTGCAGGGCATGAAGCTTATGTGGATGAGATGACCCAGCGCTTTGCGCAGCAGGGGGTAGAGTTCGCGCGCTCCGGACAGCGCAGCACCGACGATCTGACTGACGGTCTCAAGGTGCTGCCTTATTGGCCGATACCTGAGTTATGGGCGAACTGGCCCGGTGCCCCTGCAATTGCCATTTGGGACGCTGAAGGACAGTTAGCCTATGTAGGCCCTTACAGTGACGGAGCTCACTGTACAACTGACAGCAGTTTTGTCGAGCCAGTGGTGCAAGCCCTGCTAGCCGGACGCAAGGTAGCAATTACTCGCCAGGATGCGGTGGCTTGTTTGTGTGACCTTGATCCCGGTGAGATAGCTATTGATGAATCCAACAGTTCCCCAGTCTCTGAGCCTTGATGCCCATTACCTGCAAGCTGACCGTGTCATGCTGGGTGTGCTCTGGCTATGTATGCTCGCCTCCCTGGCACTGGCCTCCTGGTATGGGACTTGGGCTCAGGCTCTAGTTGTTGGTGGCGGCACGCTGATGGTTATGCATGGCCTGCACGCTTTGGGTAAAGGTGGGCGGCTATTTCGCTGTGCTATAGGGGCTGCCTTTATGGTGATGGCGGCGCTGCATATTAATCAGAGCCGCGGCACCATGGAGATGCATTTCTCCATTTTCGTTCTACTGGCTTTTCTTATCTATTACCGTGATTGGATGCCAATTCTGGTCGCGACGCTGGTTATTGCAGTCCATCACCTCATGTTTTTCTATTTGCAGTCACGATTGCAGGGGGTATGGCTGGCGCCAGGATTGACCTTCGGGTTGGTTTTCGTGCATGCAGGTTATGTCGTGGTTGAAGCGGCCGTATTGATATATCTCGCGCAATTAGGCTATCGCGATGCGCTGGAGGGCGAGGCTATGGGGCGAGCCACGGCGATGATGATGGTCGAGGGCGAGAGAGTAGACCTAACTTATCGCGTAGCGATGCGTACCCCTATGGTTGACTCATTTAATCGATTTGTTGGCGGGTTGGACGCAATGGTCGCTGACGTGGGTGATAGCCTGGAGCAGCTGGGTGAGGTGGGGCAGGCGGTTACGGGAAAGTCCGTCGCGGTTCGCCAAAGTGCCGAGCGCCAGCAGAGTGAAACCCAATACATGGTCCAGGCGATGCAGGAGCTTGGTCGTGCGACGGCCGAGGTTGCGCGTAACGCGGCAGATGCAGCAGCAGCATCCGAGGGTGCAGATGGTCACGCCCAGCAGGGGTACAGGGCGATGGAGGGTATTCGTGCGGAGGTGAACTCGCTGGAAGAAAATATTCGCCTTACCGGTACTGCCGTTGATGGCGCAGCACAATTAGCGGTCGATATTGATCAGGTGGTTGATGTGATCAAGAGCGTGGCCGAACAGACTAATCTGCTGGCATTGAACGCAGCTATCGAAGCGGCGCGTGCCGGTGAGCACGGTCGTGGGTTTGCAGTAGTAGCTGATGAGGTTCGTAATTTGTCGCAGCGTACTGCCCGTTCAACTGCCGAAATCCAGGATTTTATATCGCGCTTGCAGCGTGCTTCAGAGCAGGCGCGCGGCGCGATGGAACGCAGCCAGGATTCAGTCGAAAGGTGTATTTCGGTTACCGAAAATAGTGCACAGATTCTCTCTGGAATCGTGGCAGAAATCGCCAGTATCGCAAACCTCAACACTACAATCGCGGCCGCTACTCAGGAGCAAGCTAGCGTAGGTGACGATGTGGCTAAACATCTGCACGGCATTGGCGATATTGCTACCGCCAATGCCGATCAGGCCGTCGAGTTGGCGCGTCTGGCAAGTGAGTTGGAGGCTGTTCGAGGGCAGTTAAACGACCAGGTTCGTCAGTTTGCTACCAAGCGCGGCTAGTTGCCGCGCGATAGCAGGCGGTCAAGTGAATTGGCAAACGCCTGTTTGTCTTTGTCGCTGTAGGGCGCTGGTCCGCCGCGACCCGCGAGGCCGGCGCCGCGTAACTCATCCATCAGGTTGCGCATCGCCAAGCGGTCGCCGATGCTCGCTTTATCATAGACCTGGCCGCGCGGGTTGATCGCGGTAACGTGGCGATCTACCAGGCCAGCCGCCAGTGGTATGTCGGCGGTAATGACCAGGTCACCCTGGCTCGCTTGCTCGATGATGTAATGATCGGCAGCGTCTGCGCCAGCGGAAACAATTACTTGGCGCACGCCCGGCCCTGGCGGCAATTGCTGGGCACTGTTGGCGACCAAGACCAGCTCGATCTGCTTGCGGCGCGCCGCCTTTACTGCAACATCGCGTACCGGTCTGGGGCAAGCGTCGGCATCAATCCAGAGAATCATGTTTGCTCCGTTGTGCGGTTACTCGTCTGTCAGGGCAGCCTGTAATTCGTCGAGTTCCTCATGCGCCTGCAGCCAGGCCTCCTCCAGCTCGGCAATACGTTGCTGGCAGCTGGCCTGTCTGGCCAGCAGTTGTTTCAGGAGGTCCTTGTTGCTGGCCTCGTATACGCTGGGGTCACCGAGTTCGGTTTCTATCTGTGTGTGTTCCTCGTTGGCGCCAGCCAGTTGCTGCTCCAGTTTGTCAGCAGCCTTCTTCAGCGGCGCCAGGCGCTGCCGTTGCTCTGCTGCGGCACGCCGCTGGGCCTTGGCATCTACCTTGGGTGCGCTGTTGGACTCGGGTTGTGCGGCAGCGGCTTGTTGTTGGCGGAACTGCGCCAGCCAGCGGGTATAGCTGTCCAGGTCATCGTTGTAGGTATCAACCTTGCCGTCGGCAACCAGCCAAAGCTCATCAGTGGTGTCACGAATCAGTGCGCGGTCGTGGGATACCAGCAGCATGGCGCCTTCAAAGGCTTGCAGGGCAATGGTCAGGGCGTGACGCATTTCCATGTCGAGGTGGTTGGTTGGTTCGTCGAGCAGCAACAGGTTGGGTTTTTGCCATGCGATAAGAGCCAGCGCCAAACGCGCTTTCTCGCCACCCGAGAAGTGCTCGACCGCCTGATCAATGCGGTCGCCCTGAAAGGCAAAGCCACCCAAAAAGTTGCGCAATGTCTGTTCGCGCTCATCCGGCGCCAGTCGCGCCAAATGCAGCAGCGGGCTGGCGTCAGGGTCAAGGCTGTCGAGTTGATGCTGGGCAAAGTAGCCGATAGCCAGGTGCTCGCCGGTTTTCAGTTCGCCACCAATTAACGGCAGATCGCCGGTCAGTGACTTGATCAGCGTGGATTTGCCTGCGCCGTTGGGGCCGAGCAGCCCGATACGGGCGCCAGGCGCGAGCTGCAATTTGACGTTGGCGAGTATGCTGTTGCCGGTATACCCCAGTTGACCCTTGTCCAGGTCCAGCAAGGGTGTGGATTGGTTGGTCGCTTCGCGAAAGCTGAAGGAGAACGGCGAATCAATATGCGCTGGTCCGAGCTCTTCCATGCGCTCCAGCGCCTTGAGGCGGCTCTGCGCCTGTCTGGCTTTGGTGGCTTGAGCACGAAAGCGCGCGATATAGGCTTGCATGTGTTCGCGTTGCGCTTGCTGCTTCTCGAACGCTGACTGTTGCTGTGCCAGGCGTTCGGCGCGAGTGCGTTCAAACTGGCTGTAGCCACCACGATAAAGGTTCAGTTTCTGGCCTTCAACGTGCACGATATGCTCGACCACTGCATCGAGAAAGTCGCGGTCGTGAGATATGAGTAACAGCGTGCCCGGATAGCTGCGTAGCCAGTCTTCCAGCCAGAGTATGGCGTCCAGATCCAGGTGGTTGGTGGGCTCATCCAGCAATAGCAGGTCCGATGGACGCATCAGCGCCTGCGCCAGGTTGAGACGCATACGCCAGCCGCCGGAGAAGTCACCAACCGGGCGGTCGCATTGCTCGCTGCTGAAACCCAGGCCGGCAAGCAATGTACGTGCGCGGCTATCTGCGGTAAAACCATCGTGACTTTCCAGTTCACCATAGAGGCTGCCTAGTTGCTCGGCGGCCTGTTGCGCTTCTGCCTGTTGCAAGCGGTGCTGAATGTCGCGCAGGCGCAGGTCGCCGTCCAGTACGTAATCCACTGCAAGGCGATCCAGGTTTTCGATTTCCTGGCGCATATGGGCGATACGCCAATCGGCGGGCAGGCTGCAACTGCCAGCATCGGGCTCAAGCTCTCCGCGCAGCAGTGCAAACAGGCTGGATTTACCGGCGCCATTGGTACCCAATAGGCCAACTTTCTGGCCTGAGTGCAGGGTAAGACTGGCGTCATCAAGCAGCCGCAATGGGCCGCGCTGTAACGTAAGGGATTCGATGGTGATCATAGGGCGCGAGTATATCAGCGCGCCAAGGTACTGTGAGCAGGGGATACAAGAATGAGTGAAGATCGCGATAGTTTGATTGGCTGGGCGCTGGATTGTTATCAGCAGCCAGGGGTGATGAGTACCTTGCTGGCGTTGCAGGATGAGTGTGGGTTGGACGTTTTGCTGTTGCTGGCGTCCGCGTGGTTATGGACCCAGGGTCGGCGAGTGTCGCACGAGGATATGTTGCCAATGCTTGCGCAGCAGCAATCCTGGCAGGACCAGGTGATCAAGCCATTACGACTGGTTCGGCGCAAGCTCAAGCAGGATGAGTCGGCACAGTCGCTGTATCAACAGGTGAAAGCGGTTGAGCTGGAAGCTGAGTTGTTACAGTTACGGCGCTTGGAGCCGTTGTTTGCGGAGTTGTCCGTGCCTGTCAGGTTGCCCTTGGTTGAGCAGCTTGGCGTGCTGGCGCAGGTGCAAGGCGGAGGAGAGAGTGGTGAGCGGCTGCAAGCACTGCTTGATCAGTATGCAGCCGCTGTCGCCGACTTTAGTTCGACTGCGGCGTAGTGGGCTTGGCTGCTGATTTGGGTTTCCGCGCGCGTGATGACTTGGCGTTATTGTTGTTGCGCGGCGCAGCGGGGCGTCGTGTACGAGGCTTGGCTGCTGGTTTTGGGTTGTCGCGCTTTTCCAGTGCCTGGCCAACCTGAGTGTCGATGCGCTCGAGGCCTTTGGCAAGGCGCAGGGTCTGGCGTACATCGCTGCTCAACTGCTTGATATAGCTTTCGGCTCTCAGTCGGGCTTCATGTAGCTCGACCTTGGCTGACTCCAGTTCGGCCAGCTTCTTGCGTGTTTTGTTCGCTGGTTTCTCTGGCTGCTCGGCTTCCCGCGCGCTGAGTTTCTGCTTGGTCTGGCTGAGCTTGAGATCCAGCTTCTCTTGCTGGCGCTGCAGCTTGGCCAAGGCTTTCTGTGCGTCCTGCTCGGCCTGATTGCACGCATCCGCCAAGTGTTCGTTGAGCGTTCTGGTCAAGGTTTGCAGCAGGTTGAGAGGATTGGAAACCTTGTCGTCTTGCTTGGCGGTGGTGGCGCTTTTATCGGTGCTGGTCACTGGCATTTCCTGTGGGTCAGACGGTGCTGAGCATGTCTTTGTGAGCGGTATGCAGTACTTCAATCAGGCAATCTTCCAGCTCGAAGCGCTCATGCAGCAAGCCTCCGAGGTGTTGCAGGCGAGTCTGCATGGTGTCTTCATCGACGCCGCAGTCGGGCTGGCCATAAGTATCGTTGAAGGTGACCGCTTCACGGGTAGTGGTTTCGATGCGCGGATAAACCTGGTGGGCCAGTTCAATGCCGCGCTGGTCTTTGAAGTCTTCCGCTTCGCGCATCAGCTGTTCATAAATTTCAAAATGGCCGGCTGACAGGTAGTCGACGAGCGCATCGCAAAAGGCCGCCAGTTCATTGTCCGGGGCGTTCTTTGGTGCCTCGCGCTTGCGCAAGTTGGTGTAGTGCAGAATGAGCTGTTTGCGCTCTGCGAGCCAGCGGTCGATCAACTGGTGAACACCGCCCCAGCGTTCCTGGGAGTTTCTGCAACTGTCCAGCATGTTCCACCTCGTCAAACTGTGCCGGCGGACCGACTATATGGGTATATGTTCTTTCGTTGTCGCTACAGAATAGGCCACTCGACAGCTGCGCTTCAAGGTTTATAAAAGCTCAGCGTGATACTGCCAAGGGTGAAGCCCCATTTGCTCATCACGGCGCGGTTGAGCATGACGTTGTCATCCACCAGATACATGCGGTCATCCAGATCGACCAGCCAGGTACGGCCATCGACCGGCAGGCGCAGGGTATAGCGCCAGTGGAACGCATTGCCTGCCAGCGTGCCTTGCGCAACGCCCTCTACATCGTCCGCGGTGCCCTGCCAGTTGCCATCGGGTTGCCGGGTCAGGGTCCAGACCCGGCGCTCGGTAGTGCCGTCGGAGTAAGTGAAGCGTTCATCCAGTGTGCCGGTGTCGCCTTCCCAGGTGCCTGTCATCTTGACGTGAAAGCGCTTGATCACCTCACCGCTGCGGTCCTGGAACATGCCCCAGGCCTGCAGATCGCCATTGAGGTAGTCCTGCAGCGAGAGTGCTGGTTTCTCCGCCGCGTATTGCTCAACATCGGGGCTGGCGCAGCTGGCCAGAACGCAGCAGAGCAGTACCGTTAACAGTTTTTTCATCGACAAGACTCCAGTCAGGATTAGTCGACCCTGCGCACCAGTTGCATCAGGCCGAACACTGCGAAACAGACAAAGGCAATCAGTGTGCCCTCGGCAATACTCAGACCAAGAAAGGTCCAGCTTACTTCGGCGCACTCTGCGGTCCCGCTGAAGACCAGGCTGAGCATTTCCTGGAACGGTAGCACGTCCAGCATGTAGTCCAGGCTTGGTAGGCACGCAGGAAGCTCGTCGGCAGGCTGATGCTGCAGCCATATTTGGCGTGACGCAATGGCCCCGCCAAACACGCTGATCAGGGTCACTAGTGCGCCGTAGCAGCGGGCAGTGGTGCGCTTTTCGTTGTTCGGCTTGGGGTTGTGCAGCACTGCAGCAAGGCAAGTCAGCGCGATCAGGATCACGGCAACGCGTTGCACTATGCAGAGCGGGCAGGGTTCGAGGCCTACTATGTGTTCCAGGTACAGGGCGGCGCCCATCAGCAACACACAGGCAATGAAGGCAAGCAGGTAAAGGGGGCGGGAGGCCGGCAGGGTCATGCGATATTCCGTCTTCTGCAAATTTGCGGTTGCTTACCTTAGAGCATGCGCTGCATGGCGCACAAGGCTAAAGTCGGTTTCAGCGCAGTGGTGGTTGCGGACGGTTGCAAGCGGGGGATAAACGGTGTGGCGCGCCCGACGAAGGGGCGCCACTATTGTCGCTGTCGCCAAAAGAATCAGGCAGTACCAGCGGCTTCTTCGGTGCGACGTTGCTCGGCCTGAGCGTAGAGTGCGTCGAAGTTGACTGGTGACAGCATCAGCGGAGGGAAGCTGCCACGCAGAACCAGGTTGTCGATCGCCTCACGTGCGTAGGGGAACAGAATGTTCGGGCAGAAGGCGCCAAGGGTATGGCGCAGAGCCGCTTCGTCCAGACCATTGATGGCAAAAATACCGGCCTGCTGCACTTCGGCGATAAAGGTGGTTTCGTTGTCGCCATTAGTGACGGTCGCATTCAGCGTCAGCACGACTTCGTACATGCCTTCCTGTAGCTCGGTGTGGCGCGTGTTCAGGTCCAGATTAACCTGTGGGTTCCACTGGGTCTGGAATACGCTGGGCGCTTTCGGGGACTCGAAGGAAATGTCTTTGGTATAGATGCGCTGCAGGCTGAATTGCGGCTGGCTGGCTGCACCGTTGGCGGCTTGATTGTTCTGGTTTTCTTCGGCCATGTTCGGTCCTTATGAAGTGCTCGTTAGTGTGGTTTAAAGCGTTGGTTAAATCGGCTGATTACCCTGCCAGCAGGCTGTTCAGTTGTCCAGAGCGCTCGCAGACAAAGAGTTCGTCACAGCCACCAATGTAGGTGTTACCGACCCAAATCTGTGGCACCGACGTTCGGCCACCGGCCAGGCGCGTCATTTCTGCGCGCACGGCAGGCAAGCCATCGACGTTGATCTCTTTGTACTCGACCTGCTTGCTGTCGAGTAACCGCTTGGCGCGCATGCAAAAGGGGCAGTAGTTGCTACTGTAAATTACGACCTTTGCCATATTATTTCACCAGCGGCAGATTGTCTGAGCGCCAGCTGCCAACACCGCCGGACAGGCGAGCGACGTTGTCGTGACCAGCTGCCTTGAGTTGCTTGGCGCAACCGCCCGAGTGTTGACCGGCGGCGCAAACCAGTAGCAATGGCTTGCCTTTGTGCTTGTCCAGCTCGCTGATGCGAGTGGTCAGGCTGTCATACGGGATGTTGATGGAGTCAACGATATGGCCAGCCGCAAACTCTTTTTTGGGGCGTAGGTCGACAACAATGGCATTTTCGCGGTTGATCATGGCCGTTGCCTGCTGGGTGCTGACCGCGGTGCCGGACTTACGTCCTTCGGTAAACAGCAACAGCGCCAGTACGACGAGAAAGGCGGTGGTTAGCAGATAGTGGGCGCTGATGAATTCAATCAAGTGCTGAAGAAACTGCATTGGAGATGCTTCCAAAATCGATAAAGGGGGCGAGTATACACCAAGGTGGGCATCGAATAACGAGTGCGGGTGACGCGCCTGGGAAAAGCATTGTGCAGGTGCGAACGGTCGATGCAATACCGGGGCGGAACCGAGCATGACAGCTCGGGGCCTGGCAAGTAAACTGTAGACTTAGTTTGTCGCCTGGCACAGCCCTGGTTGGCTGTGGCCCTCTTCGCCCAATTCAACCTGTGAGTTCATTCAGTATGACAGCAACCCCCAAGCCCGTAGTTCTCATGATTCTGGATGGCTTCGGTCACAGCGAGTCGCCAGAATCCAATGCCATTATGGCAGCCAATACACCGGTGTGGGACAGGTTATGGGCTAACGCGCCACACACGCTAGTCTCTGGCTCGGGTATGGATGTGGGGCTGCCGGATGGGCAGATGGGTAATTCTGAAGTAGGTCACATGAATCTGGGCGCTGGACGGGTGGTCTATCAGGACTTTACCCGGGTTACCAAGGCGATCGACGATGGTGACTTCTTTACCAATGAGACTATCTGTGCCGCTGTTGATAAGGCGGTCAGCGCGGGCCGCGCGGTGCATATCATGGGCCTCTTGTCGCCAGGCGGCGTGCACAGCCATGAGGCGCATCTGGCCGCTATGGTGGAGCTGGCCGCAAAGCGCGGTGCGCAGCAGATATATGTACACGGCTTTTTGGATGGACGTGATACACCGCCAAAGAGTGCTGCGCCCTCGCTACAATTGATGGAGCAGACCTATGCGCGCTTGGGCAAGGGCCGCACTGCCAGCCTGATTGGTCGCTACTTTGCGATGGATCGTGATAACCGTTGGGATCGCGTTGAATCTGCCTATCGTCTGATTTCCGAAGGCCAGGGCGAGTTCTCTGCGCCGACCGCTGTTGATGCCTTGAATGCCGCTTACGAGCGCGGCGAGAGTGATGAGTTTGTTAAGGCCACCACTATTGGCGATGCGGTGCGGGTTGAAGATGGCGATGCTGTGGTGTTTATGAACTTCCGGGCTGATCGCGCACGTGAATTGAGTCGCGCTTTCGTGGAACCTGCTTTCAGTGACTTTGAGCGCGGGCGCAAACTCAATCTGGGCGGTTTTGTCATGTTGACGCAGTATGCGGCCACTATTCCCGCTCCTTGCGCCTATCCGCCAGCGTCGCTCGATAACGTCCTGGGTGAGTATCTCGCCAAGCAGGGCAAAACCCAGCTGCGTATCGCGGAGACAGAAAAGTACGCGCATGTGACTTTCTTCTTCTCCGGTGGGCGCGAAGAGCCCTTTGACGGCGAGGAACGTATTCTGATCCCTTCACCGCAGGTGGCGACTTACGATTTGCAGCCGGAAATGAGCGCGCCTGAAGTTACTGACCGGATCGTCGAAGCCATTGAGCAGCAGCGCTACGACGTGATTATCGTTAATTACGCCAATGGCGATATGGTCGGCCATACCGGTGTGTTCGATGCCGCCGTAGCCGCCGTAGAATGCCTGGATAAGTGTGTTGGGCGAATTGAAGAAGCGCTGGGTAAGGTCGGTGGTGAAGCGCTGATTACCGCTGATCACGGCAACGTCGAGCAGATGGCAGATGACTCGACAGGACAAGCGCATACCGCTCATACCTGTGAGCCAGTGCCTTTTGTTTATGTGGGGCCGCGTGCCGTCGAGATGCGCGATGGCGGCATCCTCTCTGATGTGGCGCCTACCGTGCTGACACTGCTTGGCTTGCCGCAGCCGGCAGAAATGACCGGTCGTTCAATTGTGACTCGGCTCTGAAATCTATTTATCCGCAGCGGGAGGCAGGGCCGATGGAGTGGCTGTTGGTAGCGGCAAGGTTTTGCGGTAGAACGGTGATCGCCGCTGGCATGAGTGTGCTGGTGCTGAGCGCGGCTGCGCCTGCCGCTGCGCAGGAAACCGATTCGCGTGCGGCGCGTGCTGAGCTGGAAAAGACTCAGGCCGATATTCAGCGCTTGAAGGATATGCTCGATGGGCTGAAGCAGGAAGTCTCCGGGCTAGAGTCCGAGCTGAAAGAAAGCGAAACGGATATCGGCCGGCTCAAGCGCGAAAGCAGCGAGCTAGAGCAGCAGATTCGCGACGGTGAGACGCGCTTGCTGGACCTGCGCGAACAGGCTAAGGAGCTGCAGGCTTCGCTGGAAGCTCAGCAGGAGCAAATAGCCCAGCAGGTGCGGGCGGCTTATATGGCCGGGCAGCAGGGGTACCTTAAAGTGCTGCTTAATCAGGATGACCCGGGCCGCATGGCGCGAATGATGCGCTATTACGAGTACGTGGGGCAGGCGCGTGTGGAGGAGATTAACCGCTTTAATGACACGCTGAGCCAGATTCAGTTGGCCAGTGCCGAGATCGTGCGCGAGCAAGCCGACCTGCGAGGCGCGCGCGAAGATCTGGAGGTGCGTGAAAGCGCGCTGCAGACACAACAGCATAAGCGTACCCAGTTGCTGGCGTCGCTGCAGGGACAAAGTCGTTCAGAAGCGCAGAAACTCGCCGCGCGGCAGTCCGAGCGGGCGGCGCTGAACAAACTGATCAAGCAGCTGGACGAAGCCATTACCAGCCTGCCCACGCCTACGCCGCCTCCCGCGCGGAGCCAAGCCTCCAGCCAAAGTCAGAGTGCAAATCAGAATGCCAGTCAGACGCCGGCGGCTTGGCCTGCCGGCGGCCTTGCCTTTGCCCAGGCGCGAGGCAAGATGCCGCTGCCGGTGCGTGGGCGCATTGTCTCTCGCTACGGCAGTCAGCGCGGTGGGGATGCCCGGCTGAAGTGGGATGGCCTCCTGGTTTCCGCGTCGTTAGGTACTCAGGTTCATGCCATTCACGGCGGCCGCGTGGTTTTCGCGGACTGGCTGCGTGGCTCCGGGCTGTTGCTGATTCTGGATCATGGCAACGGCTACCTCAGTCTTTATGGCCATAACCAGACTTTGCTGCGCGAGGTGGGCACCTGGGTACAGCCGGGCGAAGCTATCGCTACGGTAGGTAATAGTGGCGGTTTACCTGAACCATCGCTGTATTTTGCGATCCGTCACAGAGGGCAGGCCCTTGATCCATTGGCCTGGTGTATGCTGTCGGGATGATGCCACCTGAGTTGTCGCCTGTTCGCAGCTTGGTTGCTGTCCGTCTTTCTTGCGTTGGGAGAGTTTCATGATTGCAGTGCGTAGTCTGTTCGTAGCCGGCCTGAGCCTGAGTCTCAGCTTGGCTCCTGTGTATGCGCAAGAAGCACCACAGGAGGCTGCTGCTCCCCTGCCGCTGAATGACTTGCGTACCTTCGCTGAAGTGTTTGAGCGTATCCGCACGGCTTATGTTGAGCCGGTGGATGACGCCACGCTGCTGGAAAATGCGATTCGCGGCATGCTTGAAGGACTGGACCCGCACTCCGCCTATATGGGGCCGGATGAATTTGCCGGTTTGCAGGACTCGACTCAGGGCCAATTCGGCGGCTTGGGTATTGAGGTTGGTCAGGAAGACGGCTTTCTCAAAGTGGTTTCGCCGATCGATGACACGCCCGCCGCCGAGGCGGGTATCGAGGCGGGCGACCTGATCGTCAAGATTGACGATCAGCCGGTCAAGGGCATGAGTCTGATGGATGCGGTCGACAAAATGCGCGGCGAGCCCGGCAGTAGCATTCGTTTGACGCTGGTGAGAAATAACGGTCGGCCGTTCGAGGTGTCGCTGGAGCGCGCCATTATCAAGGTCAAGAGTGTTAAGTCCGAGATGCTTGAGCCCGGTTATGCGTACTTGCGTATTACCCAGTTTCAGGTCAATACCGGGGACGAAGTGCGCACTAGTGTTAACCGCCTGAAAGCCGATGGCGAGCTCAAGGGGCTGGTGCTGGATTTGCGTAACAACCCAGGTGGTGTGCTGCAGTCCGCAGTCGAAGTGGTAGATACCTTCGTCGACGAAGGCTTGATCGTCTATACCAAGGGCCGCTTGAGTAATGCAGAAATGCGTTTCAGCGCGACCAGTAATAACCCCTCCGGCGACGTGCCCCTGGTGGTACTTATCAATGGCGGCTCAGCCTCTGCCTCAGAGATCGTTGCTGGTGCGCTGCAGGATCTGGGGCGCGGTGTGATTATGGGGACCGACAGTTTTGGCAAGGGCTCGGTACAAACGGTGCTGCCACTGAATAATGATCGCGGCCTCAAGCTCACCACCGCGCTGTATTACACGCCGAAGGGGCGTTCGATTCAGGCGCAGGGCATTGTTCCGGATATTCGTGTGGAGCGTGCCCACCTGACGCTGGATGAAAGTGAGATCAGCTACCGTGAGGCTGATCTGGCTGGCCATCTGAACAACGCCAGTGGTAATGAGCGTCCGACGTCGGCTGCCCGTCAAGATGCCAGCCCTCTGGCTGATGACTATCAGCTTAGCCAGGCCCTTAGCCTGCTGAAAGGCTTGAACGTCGCCCGCGAACGCGTGCAGTAAGTTCAGCAGGTGGTCAGGCTGTTTATAGTTGCAGCTGATTGCGCGCGCGTATCGCGGCTGTTGATGGCCTGGTTGCTGATCTCTGCGCTATTTTTGGGTGGGTGCACTGATGAACAGCCGCCAGAGCCAGCCGCTGAGTTAGCTCGGCAAGCAGCCCCCGGCGCAACTGAATCGCTGCCATCGTTGCCGCCTGATGATCCGCAAAGCGCGATTACACCTGTCCCGCCGGCTGCCGAGGTTCCGCTGACGGAGCCGGGCGTGCCGGCTGTTGAGCTGCTTCCCGTCGTCATTCCTGAGATGCCTGCCCCGGCAGAGTTTGCACAGCCACCGCTGCGGGTCCCAGTGCTGAGTATCATCATTGACGATATAGGCCAAAGCCGCGTTGCGGGTGAGCGGGTCATTGCGCTGCCGGGACAGGTAGCGCTGGCCATTATGCCTTTAACGCCCAACGCGCAGCTGTTGGCCCGGCTCGCTACCGAGGCGGGCAAGCCGGTTATGCTGCACCTGCCGATGGAAAGCATGGCCTCGCTCTCGATGGGTGAGGGCGGTCTTGATACACAGATGAGTAGAAGCGTGTTTGATGCTCGGCTGCAGGCCAGTCTCAATGCGTTCAGCCCAATTCAGGGCGTCAATAATCATATGGGTAGTAAGCTGACGGCCGATCGCGAGCGCATGGACTGGCTGATGGCGCAGCTGGCTGCGCGCCAGTTGTTTTTTGTGGATAGCCGCACAACCAAGGGCACGCAGGCGGCTTTTGCCGCGCAGGCGTTGAATGTGGATAGCGTATCGCGTGATGTCTTTCTGGATAACGAACGCAGCACGGCAGGGCTGGAACAGGAGTTTAAGCGGGCGTTGGCGCTGGCGCGCAAGCAGGGTTCAGCGGTGCTGATTGGTCATCCCTATCCTGAGAGTCTGAGTTTTCTCGAGCGCCGCTTGCCGGAACTGGAAGAGCGCGAGGGCGTAAGGCTGGTGAGTGTGCAGGCGCTACTGACGCGCCCGCATTAACCTGAGCTGGTCCGCTTAGAGGCGCATCTCAATGCCGCGTTCAGCCATGTAGGCTTTTGCTTCGGCGACGGTAAATTCACCAAAGTGGAAGATGCTGGCGGCCAGTACGGCGTCTGCGCCGCCCTGGGTTACGCCGTCGGCCAAGTGCTGCAAGTTACCGACGCCGCCAGAGGCAATGACCGGGATGTGCAGCGCATCGCTGATAGCGCGCGTGACGCCCAGGTCGTAGCCGCTTTTAACACCGTCTTGATCCATGCTCGTGAGCAATATTTCGCCTGCGCCCAGCTGTTCCATTTTGCGCGACCATTCCACGGCATCCAGTCCGGTTGGCTTGCGACCGCCGTGGGTGAAGATTTCCCAGCGGCCCGGCTCGCCTGGAGCGGACACTCGCTTGGCGTCAATCGCAACCACAATGCATTGCGAGCCAAACCGATCCGCGGCCTCGCCCACAAATTCCGGATTAAACACGGCTGCGGTGTTGATCGAGACCTTATCGGCACCGGCATTAAGCAGGTTGCGAATGTCTGCAACCGTGCGTACGCCGCCGCCCACGGTCAGCGGAATGAATACCTGACTGGCCATGCGTTCCACTGTATGTAGCGTGGTGTCGCGTTCCTGGTGGCTGGCGGTGATGTCGAGAAAGGTTATCTCATCGGCACCCTGCTCGTTGTAGCGGCGTGCTATCTCAACGGGGTCGCCAGCATCGCGGATATTCTCGAACTTGACGCCTTTCACCACGCGACCGTTGTCTACGTCGAGGCAGGGGATGATGCGTTTGGCGAGCGGCATAGGTGATTAGCTCCAGATCTTTTGGCGAGCTTGAAGCTAAAAGCTGGAAGCTTAAAGCAAAAGCATCGAATTCGGCCGATGCTGCTCGGCCCAAGTATTGTATGTGCTTGACGTCGAGCTTCCCCGACGCATGCCTTCCAGCTTCCAGCTTTTACTTATTGCTGGCCGCGTACTCGTCACACAGGGCCTGTGCTACCGCGACATCCAGCGTGCCTTCATAAATAGCACGGCCTGTGATGGCGCCGATGATGCCGGGTGTGGTGGTATCCAGCAGGGTCTGAATATCACCCAGATTATGGATGCCGCCGGAGGCGATAACCGGTATCGAGGTGGCATTCGCCAGCGCTGCGGTGGCTTCCACGTTACAGCCCTGCATCATGCCGTCTTTGGCAATATCGGTGTAGACGATGGCGGAGACACCGTCCGCTTCAAAGCGCTTGGCTAAATCGATCACCTGAATGCTGCTGACCTCGGCCCAGCCGTCGGTCGCGACAAATCCATCCTTGGCATCAAGGCCAACGATGACCTTGCCCGGAAAGGCGCGGCAGGCTTTGGCTACAAATTCAGGCTCTTTTACCGCCTTGGTACCGATGATGACGTAGCTGACGCCAGCCTTGACGTACTCTTCGATGGTTTCCAGTGAGCGAATACCGCCACCGATCTGGATTGGCAGGTCGGGGTAGCGCTTGGCAATCGCAGTCACGGCGGCGCCATTGACCGGCTTGCCTTCAAAGGCACCGTTCAGGTCGACCAGGTGCAGGCGACGGCAGCCGGCCTCGACCCATTTGGCGGCCATGGCGACCGGGTCATCGGAAAACACCGTTGCATCGTCCATCAGGCCTTGGCGCAGGCGTACGCAGGCACCGTCTTTGAGGTCGATAGCGGGAATAATGAGCATAACTTTTTCCTTTGGAAAAAGAGCTTCAAGTTTCAAGCGGCGAGCGGCAAGCGGGTTTGCTTGCGACGTGCGACTTGCAGCCTGCAGCTCTGATCTTTACCAGCGCCCATCCCAGGCGAGAAAGTTCTGCAGCAGCTGCAGACCGTTGGTGTGGCTTTTCTCAGGGTGGAATTGGGTGGCGAATACATTGTCCTGCGCGAGTGCCGCGGCGAAGTCGACGCCGTAATGGCAGCGCCCGGCCAGCTGTCCGGTTTTGCCGGGTGCGGCGTAGTAGCTGTGCACAAAGTAGAAACGGGCATCCTGTTCAATGCGGTGCCAGAGCGGGTGGTCGATGGTTTGTTGCACCTGATTCCAGCCCATGTGCGGCACCTTGAGGCGTACGTCTGCGTCGTACAGCTCGTCACCAAAAAACTTCACCTGACCGGGAAACAGGCCAAGGCTATCAACGCCGCCATTCTCTTCGCTGTGCTCCAGCAGCATCTGCATACCGACACAGATGCCGAGCAGGGGTTTCTCCCTGGCGACCTGCAGTACCACCTGATCCAGGCCCAGTTGGCGCAGTTCGCTGACGCAATCGCGGATCGCGCCAACGCCAGGTAGTACCACACGATCGGCATTAAGTATGGCCTGTGGATCGCTGGTCACTTCAACCTGTTGCGCGCCGACATGCTCCAGTGCTTTGGCAACCGAATGCAGGTTGCCCATGCCGTAGTCGATAACCGCTACATGACTCGACATGGATTACAGGCAGCCTTTGGTAGACGGCATGATGCCGCTCATACGCTCGTCTTGCTCGATAGCCATGCGCAGTGCGCGGCCAAAGGCCTTGAACACGGTTTCAATCTGGTGGTGTGTATTCACACCGCGCAGGTTATCGATATGCAGGGTAACCTGAGCGTGATTGACGAAGCCCTGGAAAAACTCCATGAACAGGTCAACATCAAAGCCGCCGACGCTGGAGCGGGTAAAGGGCACATGCATCTGCAGGCCGGGACGACCGGAAAAGTCGATCACGACACGTGACAGTGCTTCATCCAGAGGTACATAGGCGTGGCCATAACGGCGGATGCCTTTTTTGTCACCGATGGCCTTGGCAAAGGCCTGGCCCAGCGTGATGCCCACATCTTCAACCGTGTGGTGGTCGTCGATGTGCAGATCGCCTCGGGCCTTGATGGTCATGTCGATCAGGCCATGTCGGGCAATCTGGTCGAGCATGTGTTCAAGGAAGGGAACGCCAATGTCAAAGTCTGCCGCACCCGTTCCATCAAGGTTGATGGCTACATTGATCTTGGTTTCCAAAGTGTCGCGCGCGACACTGGCCTTGCGCTCGGCCATGATGAATCTCCGCTGAAATTGTCGGTCAAGGGCGGGCATTATACGTGTCTGTGGCCCGGTTGGGCTACCGCGGACTTATTGGCCTGATTGATTGCTCTGGTCGCTGGGCTAGTGGGCTGTGATCGGCGCTGAGGCCTGGGCAGAATGCGTAGTGAAATGACAGGGTGTTTAGAGCTCAGAGATAGAGGCTATGACGACGGATTTTGACCTGATAGTGATTGGTGCTGGTGTGGTGGGGCTGGCCCTGGCGCAGCACATGGCGCGTGCTGGGCGCAGCGTGCTGGTGCTTGAGCAGGAAGATTGGATCGGCCAGCACAGTTCCAGCCGCAACAGCGAGGTCATTCACGCCGGTATCTATTATCCGCCGGGTTCGCTCAAGGCGCGATTGTGCGTCGCCGGGCGCGATCTGCTGTACGCGTGGTGCAAGCAGTACGCGGTGCCGCACCGGCGTATTGGTAAGTTGCTGGTAGCCGTGACGCCAGAGGAGATTCCCGCTCTCGAGCGGTTGCGGGCCAATGCGGCGGCTAGCGGCGTGGCGTTGCGGTGGCTTGATGCGGCGCAAGTGCGTGCGATGGAGCCCGAGGTGCGGGCTGTGGCGGGGCTGTTCTCGGCGCAGACGGGGATTGTGGATAGCCATGTGCTAATGCAATCCTTCGAGGCTGCCCTGCAATCAGCCGGCGGCAGTCTGATCTGTCGCAGTCAGGTGCAGCGTATTGTGCCTTGTGGGGCGGGGTTGGCGGTCGAAGGTATGAGCGGCTCTGACCCTTTTCGTCTTACCGCCAGGCAGGTAGTCAATGCCGCCGGACTCTTTGCGCAGCAGTTGCAGCAATCGGTAACCGGGGTGAGGCAGGTGCCACCCGTGCACTGGTGCCAGGGCCGTTATTTTGCTTATGCCGGGTCGTCGCCTTTCCGTCATCTGGTTTACCCTATGCCGGAGGTCAATACGGCCGGTTTGGGTGTGCATGCAACACTGGATATGGGTGGGCAGCTGCGTTTTGGTCCCGATGTACGCTATATCGATCAGCTGGATTACGCTGTGGATGAAAAGTGTCGCCAACCATTCGCGGCAGCGGTGCAGCGTTACTGGCCCGGCTGCGATCCGCAGCGATTGCAGCCGGCCTACGCTGGCGTTCGGGCCAAGCTGAGCGGGGCGGGGGAACCGGTCATGGATTTCGTCCTCCAAGATCAGACTACGCATGGCGTGAAAGGCTTGATCAGCCTGTTTGGCATAGAGTCGCCGGGATTGACTGCCAGTCTAGCGCTGGCGGATCAGGTAGGTCGGATGCTGGACGCCAGCTGAAATCAAAGCTGAAATCAAGGTTGTATTACCCCGCAGAAGTGTTTTCGGCGGGGCCAATAAGGAGAAGTGATGAAAGCCTTTGCCAAGGTACTAGGGCTGGTGGTGTTCGGCATTGCGGTGCTGGCTGTCGGCGTGCTGTTTTTCCTCACCCGGATGTTCGATCCGAATGATTACAAGGAAGAGATTCAGCAGGCCGCACGTGAGCAGGCCAATATTGAGCTGACCCTGGGTGGCGATATCGGCTGGTCGCTGTTCCCTTGGCTGGGTATTGAGCTCAAGGATGTGGGCGTGGCACCCATTGAGCATCCAGATCAGTCGCTGGCGCAGGTGGGCTCTCTGGGGCTTGGCGTCAAGGTCCTGCCCTTGTTGCGTCGTCAGTTGCGCATGAGTGATGTGATTCTTGACGACGTGCACCTGCAACTGGTCAAAGGTGATGACGGCGTAGGTAACTGGGCCAGCATTGGCCCGCAGGAATCTGCTGCAGCCGAAGGCGCTGATGGCGGTTCCGGTGCACCCTCTACCACTGAAGACAAGCAGATGGATTTTGCGGTTGAAAGTGTGCAGGTGACTAATGCCAGCGTACGTTACGAAGATCGCCAGAGCGGGCAGGTACTGAGCCTTGATCAGGCCAATCTGACCACGGGCGCGTTGATCGAAGGCGAACCCTTTGATGTCAGTTTTCTAGGGCTGTTGACTACTGATAAGCCCGCGTTGCGCGTACGCCTGGATATGAAAACCGTTGCTCAGTTCGACCTCGGGTTGAAACGCTACGAGTTCAGCGCTGTGGAGATGAAAGTGGACGCCAGTGGCGAACCCTTCTCCGGTCGTGCCATCAATCTCCAGCTGCAAGGCGATGGCCTGCTGGACTTGACCGCACAGGTGGCAGAGTTGAACCAGCTGCGTATGTCATTGGGCGATATGCGCGCGACCGGCGCATTGAAGGTCACCGCCCTGGATACTGCGCCGACATTAGCGGGCCAGATTGATGTGGCCGAGTTTGATGGTCGCGATCTGCTACGTGATTTGGGGCAGGAGTTGCCCGATATGGCCGACCCGGGCGGACTTTCGCAGATAGCGCTGTCCGCCAAGCTGGATGGCTCTGCTACCAGCATGATGCTCAGGGATCTGAGTCTGTTGGTTGACGGTGCAACCCTGAAAGGGCAAATGGGCGTGGCTGACTTTGAGCGCCAGGCGCTGCGCTTTAACTTGGCGGGCGATAGCCTCAATCTGGATAACTATCTGCCCGCGGTCGAGGAGAAAGATGGCACTGCATCGCAGCAAACTGGCGGCAGCAAGTCGACCGCGGCGCCAGCAGAATGGAGTGATGAGTCGGTATTGCCATTGGAGCGCTTGGCCGCCCTCGATGTGGACGGTAGCCTCGCACTGAAGCAGCTCACCCTGACCGGCCAAAGCATCCAGCCGTTTAAGGTAGAGGTTGTGGCGCGCGATGGTCGCATCCAGCTCAAACAGCTCGATGGCGGAATATTCTCCGGCACCTTCGCCAGCAAAGGTGAAATTGACACCCGCCAGACTCCGGTCAAAGTGTCCCTGACTAGTGAGATCGCTGGTTTGGATTCGCTTGCTGCGCAACAGGCCTACGATGTGCCGGCTCAGGTACGTGGCGATCTGAACCTGAATATGGATCTGAGCATGCGCGGCAACAGCATGCGTCGCTGGATGAATACTCTGGGCGGCAACGCTCGCTTCCAGGTAGACGATGGCGCTTTGCTGGGGGTGAATCTCGAGCAGCAGCTATGCCGCGCTATCGCCCTGGCCAATCGCAAGTCGCTCAGTGGCGAGCATGGTAGTGAAAACACCCCCTTCAGACAGCTGAACGGTAGTTTCAGCATACGTGATGGCCAGATCACCAATCGCGATTTGGTCGCCTCCTTGCCGGGGATCACGGCCAAGGGCAAAGGCGAAGTTAATCTGCCAGATCAGCGTCTGGACTATCGCATTGGTCTGCTGCTGGAAGGTGACAAGAGCGACATGCCGGATGAAGCCTGCCAGGTTAACGAGCGCTATGTGGGGGTCGAGTGGCCCGTGCGCTGCCAAGGGTATTTACATAACGCGGCCAGCAGCTGTGGTGTTGATAGCGAGGGCGTCACCCGGGTAGCTGGCCAGTTACTTGGCAATGAAGCCAAGCGCAAGCTGGAAGAGCGTATCGACGAGAAACTGGGCGACAAGGCACCTCAGCTGCGCGATGCACTCAAGGGGTTGTTTTCCAATTGAGCCCTGATGACTTCGCCCAGCGGGTGCTGGACTGGTATGACCTGCACGGACGCAAGGACCTGCCCTGGCAGCAGGGCATGACGCCTTACCGCGTGTGGGTGTCTGAGATCATGCTGCAACAGACGCAGGTAGCCACCGTCATTCCCTATTACGAGCGTTTCATGCAAGCGCTCCCGGATGTGCATGCCCTGGCTGCCGCCAGTGACGACGAGGTACTGCATTTGTGGACCGGGCTTGGCTATTACAGTCGGGCGCGCAATCTGCACAAGGCGGCCAAGCTGGTGGTCAGCGAGCACTCCGGTGAATTCCCGCGCAGTATTGAGGGGCTGATTGAGCTCCCCGGTATCGGCCGGTCGACCGCTGGCGCGGTCGCCTCTTTGAGTATGGGGATCTGGGCGCCGATTCTGGATGGCAACGTCAAACGGGTACTGGCGCGTTTTGGCGCGGTCGAGGGCTGGCCGGGCGAAAAGAAGGTGCATGACCGCTTGTGGAGCATGGCAGAGCGTTATACGCCCCAAAACAGGGTGCAGCACTACACGCAGGCCATGATGGATATGGGGGCGACCCTGTGTACTCGCACTAAACCATCCTGCCTGCTGTGTCCGCTCAAGGACGGCTGTGAGGCGCGAATGCTCGGTGAGCCTACCCGCTTCCCTTCGTCCAAACCGCGTAAGGTAGTACCGATACGCCAGTGCGTGATGCCCTTGTTGATGAATCAGGATGGCGAGGTGTGGTTGCAGCGCAGGCCGCCGAGTGGCCTATGGGGCGGCCTCTGGTGCCCGCCACAGCTGGATGGCGAGGAAGAGCTTGCCCAGTGGCTAGGTGTGCAGGCGCTGCGTGTTCATAGTCGTGAGTCGTTACCGGCTCTGCGGCATACCTTTAGCCACTTTCATCTGGATATTCAGCCGTTGCTGCTACGGGTGGACGCCAGTGCTGGCGTGGCTGAAGCGGGGCAGGTCTGGTATAACCTGCGCCAGCCCAGTCGTCTTGGTCTGGCAGCGCCAGTTAAAAAGCTGCTGAAACTGGTTGAGTCCTATGTTCCCACTGTTGCCTGAAGGAGCCCGCGATGACACGCATGGTTATGTGCCGCAAATTCAAAGAAGAACTGCCCGGTCTAGAGCGGCCGCCTTATCCCGGTCCCAAGGGCGAAGCGATTTTTCAGGATGTATCCAAGCGCGCCTGGGATGACTGGCAGGCGCACCAGACGATGCTGATCAATGAGCGTCGCCTGAACATGATGGATCCGGAAGATCGACGCTTTATCCAGGCTGAAATGGACAAGTTTCTGGCCGGTGAAGATTACGCTCAAGCCGAGGGATACGTGCCTCCGAGCGCATGATGTTTGGGTAAGCGGCTGATAAGTAGAAAATATTTTTCGTTTGGCGCTTGACACAAAAAGGCTTAAACCGTTTAATAGCGGCCCTTGATGCCCAGATAGCTCAGTCGGTAGAGCAGAGGATTGAAAATCCTCGTGTCGGCGGTTCGATTCCGTCTCTGGGCACCACTTATTACGAAAGCCCGCTGGCAACCCCAGCGGGCTTTTTTGTTTTTGGCAGTTGAGAGCTGTCTAGCTGGCATCTTGGCAAGCGTTTTGCCTGTGATTTTAGCGGCGTGACCGAAAGAGGGTTCTTGGTCATGCGGATTAGCTGTGCTAATTTTGCCAGAATATGACGACCGGGCGTCTGCAGAGAACGCTGCACCCCGGCTGCCGCATCACAAATGCGGTGGTAATACACCTGACGGCTAAAAGCCTAGTGGATAACGATAAGTGACTTCGCCCGCTCTAGAAGTGCGCAACTTGCACAAACGGTACGGCGACCTTGAGGTGCTCAAGGGCGTTGACCTGGTCGCCAACGATGGCGACGTTATTTCTATTCTCGGCTCTTCCGGTTCAGGCAAGAGTACGTTGCTGCGCTGCATTAACCTGTTGGAAAACCCCCATCAAGGCCAGATTCTGGTTGCCGGTGAAGAGCTCAAACTTAAGCCTGCGCGCAGTGGCGAGCTGGTTGCTGCCGATAGCAAGCAGATCAATCGTCTGCGGGCACGTGTTGGGTTCGTTTTTCAGAGCTTTAATCTGTGGCCGCATATGAGCATTCTCGACAACATTATCGAGGCACCTCGTCGTGTGCTGGGTCAGTCCAAGGCTGAAGCGGTAGAGTCGGCCGAAGCCTTTCTGGAAAAGGTCGGTATAGCCGACAAGCGCCACGCTTTCCCGGCGCAGCTGTCCGGCGGCCAGCAGCAACGTGCCGCGATTGCTCGCACGCTGGCCATGCAGCCGCGCGTCATCCTGTTCGATGAGCCCACTTCAGCACTTGATCCAGAAATGGTTCACGAGGTGTTGACGGTAATTCGAGCATTGGCGGATGAAGGACGTACTATGCTGTTGGTTACCCATGAAATGGGTTTTGCTCGACAGGTTTCGAGCCAGGTTGTATTTCTACACCAAGGGCTGGTCGAAGAGATCGGTACGCCGGATCAGGTGTTCGATAACCCCGGTTCCGAACGCTGCAGACAGTTCATGTCAAGCCACAAATAGGAGTAGGTCCATGAAACAATACAAGAAAGTTTTGCTGGCAACCGCCACAGCATTGTTTATGAGTGCTCCGGCTTTTGCCGAGACGCTGCGCATCGGTACGGAAGGTGCCTACCCTCCATTTAACCTGGTGGATAGCAGTGGTGAAGTGGTTGGTTTTGACCTCGATATCGCTAACGCCCTGTGCGCCAAGATGGAAGTTGATTGTGAAGTTGTGACCTCGGATTGGGACGGCATCATTCCCGCGCTGAACAACAACAAATTCGACTTTCTGGTCGCGTCCATGTCGATCACCGACGAGCGCAAACAGGCGGTTGACTTTACCAATCCTTACTACACCAACAAGTTGCAGTTTGTTGCTCCCAAGTCAGCTGATTTCAAAGTCGATGAAGCTAGCCTGAAAGGCAAGACGATCGGCGCCCAGCGTGCGACCATCGCCGGCCAATGGCTCGAAGACAACATGGCTGACGTCGTGGATATTCGTCTGTATGACACCCAGGAAAACGCGTACCTCGATATGAACTCCGGTCGCATTGACGGCGTACTGGCAGATAACTTCGTGCAATACGAGTGGCTGCAAAGCGACGCTGGCGCCAACTTTGAGTTCAAGGGCGAGCCCGTGTTCGACAATGACCAGATCGGTATTGCTGTACGCAAGGGTGACCCGCTGCGTGAGCGCCTGAATACTGCATTGCAAGCCATCATTGACGACGGTTCTTACGAGAACATCAACGCCAAGTACTTCCCTTTCAGCATTTACTGATGACCAGCCGGGCTCTGCGGGGCCCGGCCTGGAACTATGCCCATGCCTGATTTACAAGGTTTCGGTCCAGCCCTGCTCGAAGGGACCTGGATGACCATTCGTTTGTCCCTTGCCGCGGTATCCGTTGGCCTATTGTTCGGCCTGCTCGGTGCGTCTGCCAAGGTGTCGAACAATGTCTTTGCACGTGGTCTGGGTGGCTTTTACACCTCGGTCGTACGCGGTATCCCGGAAACCGTCTGGGTATTGATGATCTACTTCGGCACCGTATCCGCTTTCAACGCGCTGGGTGCCTATTTTGGCTATCCGCGTTTTTCGCTCAGCCCTTTTGTTGCCGGTACCCTGGCACTGGCACTATGTTTCGGTGCTTATGCCACTGAGGTTTTTCGGGGTGCGCTGCTCGCCATTCCGACTGGCCAAAAAGAGGCCGGCCTGGCGCTGGGTTTGTCCAATTGGCGTATTTTCTATCGTATAACGCTGCCTCAGCTTTGGCGCGTCGCACTGCCGGGTCTGGGGAATCTATATCTGATTCTGCTCAAGGACACCGCGTTGGTGTCGCTGATTACGCTTGATGAAATCATGCGCAAGGCGCAGGCCGCTGCCAATTCGACCAAGGAGCCTTTCACCTTTTACTTGTTGGCCGCTGGCATTTACCTGTTTTTAACGGTCTTTATCATGGGTGCGCTGCACTGGTTTGAAAACCGGGCCAATCGTGGTTATGTAAGGACCGAGCTATGATTCTGGCCGAGAAGTGGGCGCTGATTGAGCGCTTTCTGCCGCAGCTGTGGGACGGCACTTTAGTGACGTTGCAGCTGGTGGGCCTGGCTGTGCTGATTGGTCTTTTTGTGGCTATTCCTTTGGGGTTGGCGCGTGCCTCTCGGCATTGGTATATCCGCGCCTTACCCTACAGCTACATCTTCTTTTTTCGCGGCACGCCGCTACTGCTGCAGCTGTTTCTGGTCTATTACGGTATTTCGCAGTTTCAGGTGGTCCGTGACAGCTTTCTCTGGCCCTATTTGCGTGAGCCCTTCTGGTGTGCGTTGATCACCATGACCATGCACACCGCTGCCTATATTGCCGAGATCCTGCGTGGCGCCATTCAGGCAGTTCCGCCGGGAGAAGTTGAGGCTGCTCGTGCACTGGGTATGTCCAAGCGTCAGGCTCTGCAGCACATCATTCTGCCGCGCGCCATTCGTATCGGCTTGCCTGCCTACGGCAATGAAGTGATCTTGATGCTCAAAGCCAGTGCGGTGGTCTACACCGTAACCATGATGGATATCATGGGAGTTATCCGCACTATCAACTCGCGGACCTATGAATATGAGTTGTTCTTCATGGTGGCGGGGGCGATGTACCTGATTATTACCTTGGTATTTACCCAGCTGTTTCGCTTGGTAGAACGCTGGCTCAAGGTTGATGCCAGTCGGCAATCGCGCTGAGCAAGCTCGTGTGAGTTTTGCCCAGCGCTTTGCTGAGCTTGATTGCTGGCTGCAGCAACACCAGCAACTGTGGCGCCCGAAGCCATTCACTCAACTCACGCTCGAGTGGGAGGCCGACTACCCTGAACTGTCCGGTTGGCTGCGACAGCGAACCCTGGCCGAGGCAGAAGCTGCACACCATCAACCTCAGCTATTGAGCGCACCGGCTCCCTTCACGCAGCTAGCCGCCGAGGCGCAGGAGTTTTGTCGGCTGCCGCGCTGGCAGGGCGACTCTACCGGGCACCTCCCTGAACCCTTGTACCGCCATGTCCCCGGCCGCAAATGGCAGCAGATTACCGAGTTTGCTTACGCCACGACTGCGCGCTTTGATCAGCCCACCGTCCGCTGGGTCGACTGGTGCGCGGGCAAGGGCCACCTAGGTCGCCTGTTGGCCTGGCAGGGCGGGCAGTCACTCACCTGTCTGGAGCATGACCCGGCATTGAACCTGGCTGGTGCAGAGCTTAGTAGCGCGCTTGGTATTGATGCTACCCATATGGACAAGGACGTATTGGCCGCTGATGCCTCTATGCTGTTCGATAACAGCGATAGTCTGGTCGCCTTGCATGCCTGTGGCCAACTACATACCACCTTGCTTGAACGGGTTGTCTCGCGTAGCTGCCACCAACTGGCACTGTCGCCTTGCTGCTATAACCGCATTGCTGGGGAAAACTATCAGCCGCTCTCTGTAGTCGCTCGGAAGGCGCGCTTGCAGCTAAGCCGAGATGATCTGGGGTTGCCTTTACAGGAGACGGTGACGGCTGGGCGCCGTGAGCGCGAACAACGTGATCGCTCTATGGCCTGGCGTTTGGCTTTTGACCTATGGCAACGGGAAGAGCGGGGCCGTGATGAGTACTTATCCACGCCATCAAAGCCGCTAGGCGGCACTGCCCAGGGCTTCGCCGGTTTCTGTCATAGCCTGGCTGCGCACCACCGGCTGCATCTGGCAGCCCCCGCCAGTTGGACGCAACTCGAAAGCCGCGGCTGGCAGCGGCTTGCCCAGGTACGCAACCTGGAGCTGGTGCGCGGGCTCTTTCGCCGCCCGCTGGAAATCTGGCTGCTGCTCGACCGCGGGCTCTACCTGCAGGATGCTGGCTACCGGGTGCAGCTTGGCGAATTCTGCGCGCCAAGCCTGACGCCACGCAATTTGCTGCTGCTGGCAGAAAAAATGTCTGACAATTAATCACCAGTCTATGAACTGCTAGTGCACAGACTTATCCACAGATTTCGCGTAATTGAGGTTATCCACGTCAGTTGTGCATAACTGTGTTGATGACACGGTGGTAACTCTCTGAGGGCCAGTAATTACGAGTGCTGGCAGCTTTCGTATGAAAATTGATCACGGTTGATAAACTCGGCAAAACAACAGCTTGCACGTGTTAAGTCAAGTGATTAACGAAAAGTAATGCACAAGTGACCAGACGCCGCACTGAAGAAAAAAACGCACTTAAATGCAAACTGATGCGCCGCATGGCTTTACACAAAAATTTAGGCATATATAATGCGTGCCCATGCCGGTATAGCTCAGTTGGTAGAGCAACTGACTTGTAATCAGTAGGTCCCGAGTTCGACTCTTGGTGCCGGCACCAGCAAAATCAAAGACTTACGTAATGACGTAAGTCTTTTTTTTGCCCAAATTTTGGGTTGGGGTAGGATTGGGGTAGGAGTTTGACCAAACGATTTTTAAGGTTAGATAATTTCGCCTCCTGCCAGCGGGGACACAGTCTCAGCCCCATCAGAGGAAGCCGCAGCCATTATCCGACTTGATTTGAATACCAACGACGCTGAAGCTTTGCTTCGTCACGCGAAAAGCTTTGAGCCTGCCACCGGCGATGTTCGCGAGGATAGGCGGCTTTCGGATGCACTTCGGGATTTGGCCGAAGCGATTCAAGAGTCGCTTGCTACGGACGTGCTTTAGCAAATTGCTGCCAGAGGCATGAATTTGCCCAAAGCGTGCTGTCCCAGTCTCTAAGTACGCGCAAGCGATTCAGAATCTGCCTTTGAAAATTTCAAGCAAACCCGCCACACTCCTACATCCCAAACCTGAACAGTCGCGCTCATGAATGCAGTAGAAATTGAGTCCGCAATCTCGGACCTTGCCCTTGAGCCCTTTGACGCGTCGGAATTCGCGTTCACTTTCCTGGCTGCATTCGGCAACAAGGAAACCACGCTCAAGCGCCTCCGCGCCGGCAACAACAACTCCTCGGATGTGCCCGGTGGCGTATTGCTGCGGAGTAATATTCATATCGCCACATGCGAGTCTGGTGCAGTGGGTGAAACGCTCAAGGCGTTGCGTGCTAGCTCTGCCACCATAAAGGGGAAAGCGAAGTTTATCCTTGCCACCGACGGGCAAACGTTGGAAGCCGAAGAGCTTGTCACCGGTGAAACTATTGCCTGTGATTACCAAGACTTTCCCAATCATTTCGGTTTCCTGCTGCCGCTGGCTGGCATCTCCACCATCAAGGAGATCAAGGACAACCCCATCGACGTGCGCGCCACCAGCCGCCTGAACAAGCTGTACGTCGAGCTGCTGAACGAGAATCCAGACTGGGCCAAGGCCGAACGGCGCCACGACATGAACCATTTCATGTCTCGATTAGTGTTCTGCTTTTTTGCGGAAGACACCGATATCTTCACTGGGGATGGGATATTTACCAAAACGGTCGAACAGTTTAGCGAGCGTGACGGTTCCAACGCCGATCAAGTGCTATCAGAAATCTTCCGTGCCATGAATATTAGGTTAACCGAGCGCGCCTGTGCTGAACCACGCCTGCCCGGCTGGGCCAACAAGTTTCCGTATGTGAACGGTGGCTTATTCTCCGGCAGCATTGACGTTCCGCACTTCACGCGTATAGCGCGTACTTACCTGCTGCACGCCGGAAAATTGAATTGGCAGAAAATCAACCCAGACATTTTCGGTAGCATGATCCAGGCCGTGGCCGATGATGAAGAGCGTGGTGCGTTGGGCATGCACTACACCAGTGTGCCCAATATTCTCAAGGTGCTGAACCCCCTGTTTCTGGATGATCTGCGGACGCAACTGGAGGCGGCCGGTGACAACAGGGCCAAGCTGCTGAACCTACGTAAGCGTATGGCACGTATTCGAGTGTTCGACCCGGCCTGTGGTTCCGGTAATTTCCTAGTAATTGCATACAAGCAAATGCGCGAGATCGAGGCAGAAATAAACCGTCGCCGAGGTGAGGCTCACAATAAGTCCGAAATACCGCTGACCAACTTCCGAGGTATTGAATTACGCGACTTTCCGGCAGAAATTGCCCGCTTGGCGCTGATCATTGCCGAGTTTCAGTGCGACGTCCTTTATCGCGGCCAGCAGGATGCGCTGGCCGAGTTTCTGCCGCTGAATGCGCAGAACTGGATTGTGTGCGGCAATGCGCTACGCCTGGACTGGCTGAGCATATGCCCGGCCACCGGCACAGAAGTAAAACTAGCGGCGGATGACTTATTTAGCACTCCACTCAATCAGACGGAAATCGGCTTTGAAAATGAAGGTGGTGAGACCTACATCTGTGGAAACCCGCCATTCAAGGGGGCAAGGAAACAAAGCCCAGCTCAAAAAGATGATATGGCTTTCGTATTTGGCGGAGGGCATGCTTATAAAGACTGTGATTACGTAACTGCGTGGTATTTGAAAGCATCGCAGTATTCCAATGGCAGCGTTTCCGATTTTGCTTTTGTCTCAACCAACTCAATTGCAAGAGGGGAGCAGGTTGAGCACTTGTGGTCAAACTTGTATGAGAATGGGGATTCTATCTTTTTCTGCCATACTCAATTTAAATGGCAGAATAATGCGACGCAAAACGCAGGAGTGTGGTGCGTAATTGTAGGCGTTTCTAGGGATAAATCCAAAAAGCGCCGAATCTTTAATGGTGAAACATGTCGCGATGTGCAGTCGATCTCACCTTATTTGATCTCTGGGGAAGAGAACTGCATAGAAAAGACGGATTACCCGATCTCTAACGATCTTCCAAAGCTGGTTTCAGGAAATATGGCGCGAGATGGAGGGAATCTGATACTTGATGAAGATAATAAAAATGCTCTGCTGAAAGACTACCCTGATGCGGAGCCAATACTTCGACCGCTTATTGGTACAACCGAAATTAGACAGGGGTCGCGTAGGTGGTGCGTCTGGATAGAAGACGAGCAACTTGATTTGGCTGGTAACATCCCGCCTATAAAGAAACGCATTGAAAATACGCGTAATTTCCGGATGAAATCAACCGCAAAAACGACTATAGGTTATGCGAAGACGCCTCATAAATTTGCCCAAAGATGCCATCAGAACTCCAGTTCAATAGCTGTTCCGAAGAACACTGTTGAGGGGATTGAGTATTTGACTCCTGATTTCTTTTCAAGTGATACGATCACAACTGATCTTGCTTTTGTGACTTTTACAGAAGAAGTTTGGGTGCTGGCTGTTATCTCATCAACCCTTCATCGTGTATGGGCTGAGGCAATTTCTGGTGGGCTAGGAGCTGGCATTCGATATTCGTCTCAAATCACCTACAATGCCTTTCCAATGCCTTTGCTGACTGAGCAAAACAAGGTCGACCTGACCATTTGTGCTGAGGACATCCTCCTGGCCCGGGAAGCATGTTTTCCCGCTACAATCGCCGATTTGTATGCTACGGACACCATGCCGGACAACCTGCGCCATGCGCACGAGCGCAACGATGAAGTGTTGGAGCGTATTTATATCGGACGCCGTTTTAAAAACGATTCCGAGCGGCTGGAAAAGCTGTTTGAACTTTATGCAAAGATGAGAGTGAATGCAGCGAGGGGCCTGACCCAAAAGCCGCGAGACAAAAACGTATGAGCGATAGCCCTTACAGCTTCTTTTCGTATCCGTGTATCACTGCGATAGGCAAGCCTATTTCGGTTGACAGCATTCTCATAGAGGATGAATAAAAGTGACTAACACTACCAACCCGACCAATAGTTACAGGGTGCCGTCGATATCGATTGCTACAGCGCACACGGGTGCATCCAGCAAGGCCAACGAGCTAGGCATGCGTACCATGCAGGAGCGCGCCTATACCAAGCGCGGCGAGCAGTACTTGCTGATCAAATCGCCCCCCGCATCGGGCAAGTCTCGCGCACTGATGTTTATCGCCTTGGACAAGCTGAACAACCAGGGTTTGCAACAGGCCATCGTCGTAGTGCCCGAACGCTCTATCGGCGGTAGCTTCGCCGATGAGCCGCTGACCCAGCATGGTTTCTACTGGGACTGGCAGGTGGCCCCGCAGTGGAACCTATGCAATGCGCCTGGCATTGATGAACCGCCTGTGGCGAAATCCAAGGTAGATGCCGTGCGCGCGTTCCTGAATAGCAGCGACCAGGTACTTGTCTGCACCCATGCCAGCTTCCGCTTTGCCGTCGAAGAGCTGGGCATTGACGCCTTCGACAACCGCCTGATTGCCATTGACGAATTCCACCACGTTTCTGCTAACCCGGATAACAAGCTGGGTAGTCAGTTGAGCGCGTTTATCGCCCGCGACAAGGTGCACCTAGTTGCCATGACGGGCTCCTACTTCCGTGGTGATAGCGAAGCCGTGCTGGCCCCGTCAGAGGAGAACAAGTTTGAGACGGTGACGTACACCTACTACGAGCAGCTTAACGGCTACCGTTGGCTCAAGTCTCTGGATATTGGCTACTTCTTCTACACCGGGAGATATGTGGATGCGGTCGCCAAGGTGCTGGACCCGGCGCTGAAAACCATTGTCCATATTCCTAATGTAAATGCCCGCGAGAGCCTCAAGGACAAGGAGCGCGAAGTTAACGAGATCATGAGCTCGCTCGGCGATTGGCAGGGTGTCGACGCGGCCACGGGATTTCACCTGATTAAAGCCAACGATGGTCGCATTCTTAAAGTGGCTGATTTGGTGGATGACAGCGATCCAGGTAAACGCTCTAAAGTGCTCGGCGCGCTGAAAGATCCGACGCAGAAAAACAACCGCGATAACGTGGATGTGATCATTGCTCTGGGTATGGCTAAAGAAGGCTTTGACTGGATCTGGTGCGAGCATGCGCTGACTATAGGCTACCGTTCAAGCCTGACCGAAATTGTGCAGATCATTGGTCGTGCCACTCGCGATGCTGAGGGCAAGGAGCGCTCACGCTTCACTAACCTGATCGCTGAACCAATGGCTGACCAAGCTGCAGTAGCTGAAGCGGTAAACGATATGCTCAAGGCTATTTCCGCAAGTCTGCTGATGGAACAGGTGCTGGCCCCTCGTTATGAGTTCACGCCGAAAGATACCGGTCCGAAGGAAGGTTTCAATTACGGGCCGGAGGGGTACCAAAAGGGCGGCACCAATATGGGTGTTAATGAAGCTACGGGACAGTTTCATGTCGAAATCAACGGCCTGACGACCCCACAGAGCACAGAGGCAACGCGCATCTGCAAAGAAGACTTGAATGAAGTGGTAACCAGCTTCCTGCAGGACAAAACCGTGCTTGAGCGCGGCCTGTTCGATAAGGAAAACACTCTCCCGGAAGAGCTGACTCAACTGCGTATGGGCAAGATCGTGCGCGAGCGTTACCCTGACTTGAGCGATGTCGACCAGGAAGCCATCCGCCAGCACGCCATTGCTGCCATGAACATTACCCAGCAGGCCAAGTTGGCTCTGGGGCAGGCGGATGCAAACGGCAGCGACAATGTACAGGGCAGCACGGCACTGCTGGATGGCGTGCGCAAATTCGTGAACGTGCGCGAACTGGACATTGACTTGATCGACCGCATTAACCCCTTCGATGCTGCATATGCGGTACTGGCGAAGGCGATGGATGAGAAGTCCTTACGCCAAGTGCAGGCCAGCATTGCCGCAAAGAAGGTGAGCATTCCTGAGGACGAAGCGCGTGACCTTGCCAAGCGTGCTTTGCAGTTCAAGAACGAGCGTGGCCGACTACCGGACATCAACTCTGCAGATGCCTGGGAAAAACGCATGGCTGAAGGCGTAGCTGCGTTGGCACGCTATCGCGCCCAAGCCAAGGCGGCACAGGGGAAGTCCGCGAATGGTTGATATGAACGATGACGACTTGCTGGATGCGTTAGGAGTAGAAGTCCCCACGCTCAAGACAGCCGCTCGAACGCCTCGCGAAGAACGCATCATCGCTGGCTTCGAGGACATTCAGCGTTTCTATCAAACCCACGGCCGCGCCCCATTACACGGCGAAGACCGCGACATCTTTGAGCGCTTGTATGCCGTGCGCCTGGATCAATTACGCAAGTTGCCGGAGGCGCAAACTCTCCTGGCAGGTCTGGATAATCACGGCTTAATGTCGGGTACTGCGGTTGCCGCCATAAATGTAGACGATCTAGATGGGGACGCGTTGCTCGCCGAGCTGGGTATCAGCAGTGAGCCAGTAGACCAGGACGACATAACGGTGTTGCGACATGTTCGACCCAGTGCAGCAATCAAAGCGGCAGAAGAAATTGCCGCCCGCAACCCATGTAAAGACTTCGAGAGCTTCAAGCCACTGTTTGAGGAGGTGGAAGCGGGTCTCAAGCAGAAACTATGGATAACCAAGCCCTTTGGCAAGAACGCGAGCATCGAGGTCGGGGACTTCTTCATTCTGAGCGGACTGATCGCCTATGTCGCCGAAGTGGGCGACACATACAAAACGCCAAATGCGGAAACGAATGGGCGGTTGCGCGTCATCTACTCCAACGAGACGGAAAGCGATCTGCTATTGCGATCTTTGCAGCGGGCGCTCTACAAGGACAGTGAAGGACGAGCTGGATCTCGGCTCATCAAGGTAGATTCCGGGCCGCTTTTCAGTGACATGGCCGAACCAGACGACATCGAGACTGGCACTATTTATGTTTTACGCAGTCAGTCCAGTCACCCATTCGTAGCTGAACATCGTGAGCTGATCCACAAGATTGGCGTGACCGGTGGAAAGGTGGAAACCCGCATCGCTGGGGCGGATAAAGATGCCACTTACCTGTTGGCGGATGTAGACGTGGTCGCGACTTACAAACTGCACAACCTGAATAGAAGCCGACTTGAAAGCATCTTTCATAGGTTGTTTGGTGCAGCACAATTGGATTTGACCATCGAAGACCGGTTCGGCAACCCCGTCAAGCCTAGGGAGTGGTTTCTGGTGCCATTACAGGTGATCGATGAGGCAGTTGAACGTATCAGGGATGGGTCGATTACTGGCGTTACCTACGATCCCACACTTGCGCGGCTGGTCTAGGTTGGGTAGTGCTTGAAATTGCTAAATGCTGAACTCTGTAGGCAGACCAGAGCTGGACATCAGTGGATATAGCCTGGTCTCAATATCATGTTGCTTGGTTTCCAGCTGAGTTCTTGACTGTCCGCTACACCCGGCTGTTGCCGTTTTTCGTCAGAGATCTACGGGTGGGGCGGCCAGACAAATCATGCGCTCTGAGTGTGGTTGGGTTTGTGTTTGAGCGGTGGATGAATGTTTGCAGAGCATCGAGAGGAGCGCGTTGTAGCAGAGTGCTTGCGGCCGCCAGCAACCTGACTAGGGTATACCAGGCTTCACTCATACTGCACTCTTGTCGGTATAGCGGTCTGTATAATCTGTCCTGTTTGCTTCATCCAAGGGGGGCACGTTGACTATGACTTTTCCTAGCCTGATCTGGCTGAGCCCATAAGCAACTGAAAGACGATCATAATCTACTGAAGCAAGCCCCTTAGCTACCAGCGTGCGGGGCTTTTGTAGTTGTCTGAGTACTGTGCCGAACCAAGTGTGGTTTGGAGCAGAACTCATATCTTCCTTCAATCTGGCATAGAATGCTGAACGGCTTCCTCCACCACATAAATACATGGGCATGCCAGTTAACTGCGGTCGAGCGATAAGCATTTCATCGGCAACTTTTTCATAGGTATCTCGCGTTATCTGAGTCTTTACCTTCGCATAAAACTCATCATCCGGCCCCTTGGACTGGAAGCTGATGCTCAGGTTATCGAAGTATCCATCTATTTTGTCAGGTATTGGCTCTAGCGCATCCGTTACTGTGTCGATGCGCTTTAACGCCTTCTGCAAATCAGTTCGTTCAGGCAGTCTTTCCTCCAGAGCGGACAACAACCATTTGATCCGCTTGGTATGCAGATTCATGACGCCGTGCGGTTCAACTGTAGTTTTATAAACCACCAAACTGACTTTGCCGCCTCGTTTTTCACGGTTGATGTGGAAGACTGAGGCGTCAAGCGTGCCTGCTCCAATATCAACCATAAGGTAGTTATTGCGAGCGCCTGGATCAAAGTCACTGGAGCTCACATAGCCGTAAACCTGTGCAGCTGCCTCTGGCATCACTTTCACTTCTACGTCTTCATTGTTGCCATTGAACTCGGCACCTGAGGCCAGCTCCTTTGCTCTGGTGATCGCTTGTATAACTGAATCAGGCGTCACATCCTTATATGAGGATGAGAGCCAAGCGGCCGTTCCCAAAAGGTGGAAAGGAATCGAGGTCTGGTCATCACCACTGTGGGCGACGGGTAGCCCCATGACCATATTCCAGACTATGGAGCCGTTATATGTTTCACCATGCTCACTCAGCAGCCAGCCCCTTATCATTCTCAACGCCAGTGCAATAAAGCCTACTACCGGCTGCTGAACTTCAATGGATTCAGGGGATGCCAAAAAAGAAAGCTTTAGATCTTGGTATGCCTCCCCGTGACCCTCCAGGTTGTAACCTTGCGGCCCAAGGAAAACCCTGCAAGGCAGTAGATAGCCATGCACGCCAGGTATATCTCTGAAGGGGACCGCGTAAGATCGATTTCTTTCCTTGTCATGGATAACGGCTTTGAGCGTGGATGTGCCAAAGTCCAGCCCTAGAAAAAGATGTTTTTCAGTCCCAGATGCGTGGAGTTCGACTTCCTGACCGGATGCCGGCGATTGCAATAAATGGCTAGCCTGATTAGCAACATATGTCTGCCAGGAAACACGTGCACCAGGATGGGCAGTTATGCGGTACAGATGTTTGTTGTTTGCGCTTTTTGGGGCTGCCGGAACAGTTGATGGTGTTGCCGTGCGCTTGAGCACTGCCCTCGGCTCAGGAGCTGCTCGGCGGGTTATAAGTACACCACTGGCTGTGACGATTGCGCTTTTGACGTTATCCGGTTCAGGGGGCGGATCTGGCCGATGTTTGCTTTTTGGTTTTTTGACTCTAGGTTTGTTAGCCTTGGGTTTATGGGTATGCCCATTTTTCTTCTGAGCTGGCTCCGATGACTTCCTCGACGGCTGAGCTGCGGATGCCTTTCGCCGCTCTGGTGTCACTGAACGCGTCTGGAGAGGCTCCTGCTTCTCCGGTTTCTCTGGTAACGCTACGCCAGCCTCCGCATAGGCTTTTTTAAACAATCCTGCCAGTTTCATAACGACTCCCTGTCAATGAATTTTGATCACACCAGCCATTACTGACTTGCTGTCCGAATCAAGCTTCTTCTTGAGCTCAAACTCAGCCACCCGGCGGTCCGCCCTCTCGAATGCCTTGTCGCGCTTACCTTTCTCGGCTGGGATCATCCGCTCCTTCCCTGATTGACGAAGATTGAGCATGCGCTCATTGATACGTGCCACCTCTAGGTCGCGACGGTCTCTGATCAACTTAATCATAAGGTTGATCCGGTCGTCGTTTTCATCACGCTTGGCCGTCTTTGTCTCATTGAAGAGCTCTGCGAGATGATCTCTACAGTCTTCGTAAGCATCCACAACTGTCGACGGTTCAAGCACATTCGATGCTGCTGGCCAGTCGTCACCCTCAAGCGCAGCCTTGTTCACGAGCCTTTCGGAAAGGTCGCCATCCAATACCAGCTCGCTATCCAAGGACCGGGCAGCATATACGAGCCGCTCGCTGGTCTGTGCCCCACTGAAGCTCCAACGAGCGACGCAAAAAGAATATATTCCCGGTTCAAGTTGATCTATTCGTGAGGATGCAAGTTGCACCGCGGTGACTGGAAATCGTTTGCTAGCGTGTTCATGGCTACTCGAAAGGCTGGTGACAAAACGGACTAATGGGTGCTCTTGGGTGACTCGTTCAAAAGTTGAGGAAGGCGCTCTATGACAGTTTTCAAACAGCAGCGGTAGCGGCCGACTGGTGAGTACCTGCGTCTGCCCCTGCAGTCCACAGGATTGGATAAAGGTATCAAGATCAACGGCAAGGGCTGTCTCAAGCTTTACTTCGTACAGCTCGTGCTCTCCATCTATGGGATTGATACGAGTGGCCGGGTAATGCTCCAAAATAAAGTCTGAAATATAGGCTTTAAGATCCCCTGAGCCAATGTATCGGCCCAACTCATTAGCTGCGTTCACTTTTCCAGTAATGAAGTCGCCATGAGCGACGAGATTGGGCGCCTCATTTTCCAATTCCTCTTGTCGGCGTTTGTTTTCCACTAACGCCAGGACATTTTGTTCAATGCGCTGTTCTTCCTCTTGGGGCGTGAGGTGGTGAGCGAACAGCTCCTTGGTCAGCTTGTTGATCACTCGCCCCATGATCGATTCCATGCTGCCAAGCGCCTGCTTGAAAACGCCCAGCCGCACCAGCAAGCGGTCATAAATGCGCTCGTCGATAGTGTTCGCATACATGAAATTCCAGATAAGAATCTTATCTGCTTGTTGGCCCAGACGGTCAATCCGGCCTATGCGCTGCTCAATTCTCATCGGGTTCCATGGCAGGTCATAATTGATCAGCAAGGATGAAAACTGAAGGTCAACACCCTCCGATCCCACTTCCGACGACAGGAGAATCTGCGGGCCGGATGCATCCTTAAAGGCCTTCAGGGTTTGATCCTTGTCGTCACCCCCTTGTAGAACGATGCAAGAGAAGCCGTCTTCTAGCAGCCGCTCTTTTAGATAGGCAAGGGTCTGACGGAAGAATGAGAAAAGTACAATCTTTCTACCTGGATTGTCTTTGTCGTACATACGCAGATTTGCTTGAAGCTTCAGGTACTTGCTGTCGTGCAGCTTAAGCTGCTCATAGTCGCCGACTGACTGCGCGATTTCCATAAGCTGCTCAATGAGGGTGCCTAGAACTTGAGGCTCTTCATCTGGACCTTCTTCAGAAGACAGTTCGTAAAGCGTTTCATCCAGGCCAGTTATACGGCCGCTCCTTAGCCTTTCCTGCCATGCACGGCAGGCTGCAGGCATGCAGCTGGACATTTGCCGCTGGGGGGTGGTTAGAATAAAACCAGTAAGGAGCTCATTGTCACGGCAATACTCCCGTACCCGCTCAGTCACTTGGTTGTAAAACGTCGTCTCTGCTTCAGTGAGTTGGGCCCGGTAGTCCTGTGGCTCCCGCTTAACTCTGTTCTCCTGGACCTCTCGCTTCAGTGTGCGAGTAACCACTTTGCTTAACGGGTGAACCCGATCCAGACGGTCAGCAATTTCGGCACGCGAAGTCGGCTCTTTGAGCGCCTCATCGGAGGGTGGGTGATGCAGAAGTGACTTCAGTTGCGCACTCTCATCCAGGAACTGATTATCCATGGCCTGTTGAATAGCATTTCGGAATTCCATGCTGTTAACACGGCCCGCCAGAACTGCATCGCGTAACTGCACTATCGGGCGAGTTACCGACATACTCAGTTCAAAAATGTACTCATGTGGAAATGCGGACTCATCTAACAGCTTTAGTAGGTTGTACAGGTCGCTGTCTGAGGTCTGCAGTGGCGTGGCAGAAAGCAATGCAAGATAGTCTGTATGCGGCCTGAGCAGATAGCCTAAAGCGTTGGTACTGGTGACCGAGTTACGCAGGTAGTGTGCCTCATCAATCACCATCAGGTTTAAAAGTGGCTCTGCGCTGGGGTCGACATCTTCCAGAAACCGGGCCAGCCGTGCTGCACCCCTCTGGTTATCCGGCTCAAGATAATTGCGCGGCGGCCTGAGCCCCTGCATGCTTGCGATCAGGGCAAACTCTTGCCTCGGTTTGTTTCGTACTCCTTCGAGTCGATCAAGCAATTCGCTGGCATCGACCAGCTCAGCCTTGATCCCAAAGCGGTTAAGCAACTCTTCACGCCACTTGTTGCGCAGTACTGCGGGGCAAACCACCAATAGGCGTCGAGCATCAAACCTTGCCTTCAGTTCTGTCCAGATCAATCCAGCCTCAATGGTTTTACCCAGACCGACTTCATCAGCAATAAGAATACCGTTGCTGGGAGAGTCGAGTAATTGCAGGACCGGCTTGAACTGGTGAGCGTAAAAATCTGTATTGGTGGTGTTAAGACTGTAAATGAGGTTGGCTAATTTACCGCTAAGGCGGTGATGGGTGATAGCCGTGCGCAGATTCTTAGATTGGGCATAACGGCCATCCCGGAAGCAGGCAAGCGGGCTGTTACTTTCTTGACGAACCTCCTCCAAGGAGCTGAGAGGAAAGTAATCTTCGGTACCGTCGAAGAAATGGACCTGCAAGCGCAGCCGTCGGCCGCTTCCTTCCTGACCAACGCCCAGTACCCCTACACTCGTTGGGTTTTCTCTGAGTCGTACTTTTGTGCCTGGCTTCAGCTCAATTTGCACGCCGACGGTATCACTCATAGACGGGTCCATTTATCTGTTCACATCCCTGGCGTTATTCTCACACCACCTCCATCCTGCACAACGAGGTCTCAGAAAGGCAACCATTAGTTGCTTTAGATGCGCCCTAATTTCCAGAAGCTCGTCAGTGTAATTTGATTTTTTAGTATCCCTGGCGTGTTGATGGGTCGCTTTACTCGCCCTTTGTTTCCGCTATCCTTCGTTCAAACCTGTCGATAAATTCTGGTAGGGTCAGCCCAAGTATCAAGCAGACATCCCTTAACTGAATTAAATCCAGCCGACGAGAACCACGCTCAATGTCGCTGACAAAAGATTGTGGGCGATCCAGTGCCTTCGCGAAATCGACCTGAGTTAAGCCTGCCTCGGTTCTACATTCTTTGATCAGCTTGAGAAGTATCATCGTTTCCTGACGATAGAGAGATTTTGACACAAGCGCCTCCAGTGATTGTTGACAAGGCGCAAAGGTATTACTAATATGCATATATCGGATTAACAGATATACAGATAGGAGTGCTTGCCTTGCAGCAGCCATTTACGACAGGTTTAACGCGGCTGATCACGTCATCGGAAGGGATCACTTATTTCGATGCGCTCGATGTTTGCGGGTTCTATAAGATCGATGCTCAAGCGAACCGGACAATTTTGGATCGTTGGGATGCGACGCTCAAACGCATGCCGTTTGACCCGGAGCATGTAGCCCTCGAGGGTAGTCTGTGGATTCCGTTTGTGATGATCATCAGCTTTCTCCAGAGCCTTGGGTTGAAGCGCGAGCAAATCGAACCAAGCGAAACATTGCTTGAAGAAACGAAGCACTTAAGAGGTTTGGCATTTGCGATGGCGGAAGATCAGTTCGCAAATACTAAGCGTGTCTTGGCATGACATCGGGCAAGGTATAGTGCTCGAACTGGTTTAATGCTCCGGCTTTCAGGTGTTAGGGAGAATCCGGCGGGTCGGTAAATTCGACGAGAGCGTAGCGGCCGTCGGCAAGAATTTGATGTCAAACAAACAACCGTACTCGACTCATCGAGTACGGTCTGTCTCTACCCATACTTGATGATCAAGTATGGGGGCGTTGTAGACTTTCGCCAAAAACGAGCAACTTGTCGAACGCAGGTGAGACGAGTTCAGTTTCTGGCGAAATGTCTAAAAATCGAGAGTAAAACGAGCGATTTTTGACAACGCCTCTTCGCGAAGCGGCTGAGTTTTTGACATCAAAAAATCGGGTAGGTCTGTCAGTATGTCGAGTAGCCCGTTGATTTATATTTCCATGCTATGCGTGGCTTATAATCTTATATAACCAAGGATGCCAAGTTGTAAACTTGTTCTGCACCGAACAGGCCCTCATCATATACAAACCGGCTGAGCGCCCTAATAAAAAGAAATCGGTGCATTATGAACGATCAAACCAAGAGGCAATATTTAAAGCTTGCGGCATATTATTATCTGCATCATATGAATGGCGCGGTGTTAAGTGTTTCGGCAATAAGGGACTCTTTGGTTCAAACCGCAGAGCATTTTCAGCCTGGTTATTTCAGGCGGCTGAAAAATGCCATCGCGTTTGACCTTGAAAATAAGGGGCATCCTGAGGCTGCTAAAAAGATCAGGGCCGTAGTAAATCCCGTTACAGTGAAGGGCAGCATTCTCGTTAAAAAACCGAAGCCACGTCGAGCTAAGTCGTTTTCCAATGATGACTTGGTTGTGCTGGCTAAGCACTTGGGAGGTTCTGGTTACGAAGAAGCGTTTGCGGCTGTATGCCTTATAAGCCAGACCGGGGCCAGGCCGGCAGAACTCAAGCAGATGCGGCTTGATGGGAATACGCTTTTCATCAGGGGTGCAAAGAAGACCAGTGGCGGGAGAGGCGCTGATCGTCTGTTAACGATAACTGACGAGACAACGAAAAATATCATAATCAATAGCATCGACATTCTTAGATATCAACCAGCTATTACAATAGATGCAATAAGGCATCGAATACGAGCGGAAGGTTTAAAGCTTTGGCCGCGACGCAAGGTGGTTCCAAGCATGTATTCGATGCGGCACCAAGTAGGATCGAATTTAAAAGCGTCCGCGCTCGATTCGAAAACCATTGCATATATTATGGGGCATCAGTCAACCAACTCGATCATGCGCTACGGAGACAAGCGACAAGGTAATGCGAGAGCGATAAATGTGGAGCCTGCGAAGGAAGCTGATCTCAGTGCTGTGCGCGACAAAGTTAAGCCGCAGAAAATGGCATGGTTTGAGAGTGTTATGTTCAGACACGAGTAATATGGGTTTTATTGTCGCTGGCTCTGGGTGTCGTTAAGAGGGAGGTAAATTAGCGTGAGAATACATCTGTTGTCAGATCTGCACTTAGAGTGTGAAGACTTTGTGCCCGAGGTGGATGACGCTGATGTGGTGGTTCTTGCTGGCGATATCTGCTCCCATCAGATGGGTGTGACTTGGGCCGAGGAAGCCTTCAACTGTGCAGTTATCTATATACCCGGAAATCACGAATTTTACGGCGGCGACCTAACGGATACGCTCCAAAAAATGAGGGCGTCGGCCGGCGAAAACGTCTGGATACTCGACTGCGAAGAGATCGTCATTGGTAATATTCGGTTTCTCGGTATGACCATGTGGACGGACTTTAGCAGCACGGGAGATACCGAGAAGACTTCCTTGACAGCGCAAAACGCCATCCCAGACTTCAAATGCATTCGTGCTGAAACATCTCGTTTTATCGAGCCCGCTGATCTCATAGCCCGATCCCGAGCGAGTAGAAGCTGGCTAACGGGATGTTTGGCTATACCGTTTGACGGGAAGACTGTTGTTATCACGCATCATGCGCCCTCAATGAAATCGCTAGAGGGCAGTCCCCATGCAGGCGGTCTGCTTGACGGCGCTTTCGCCAACGCGTGGGATGATCTGATGGGAGCGCCAGTAGATTTATGGCTCCACGGGCACACCCATTTCCCTGTTGATTACGTTCTTAACGGAACTCGTGTGGTGAGCAACCCCCGGGGCTATCCGGGCGAAATCGAGGGCTTTGATCCCGATCTCGTCCTTGAGGTATGACCGGCATAAGCAACAATCGAAGGGACGATGTGAATGACAGTCAGGCTAGAGTTTTTGACCAAAGACCCAGACGAGATTGAACTGGCGAAGCGGTATTGGGCAATGGATGAAACAGGCGCATACATCGAGAAAGTGAAAGATCTGGTTCCATTTCGTAACCTGACCCAATCAAGCTTCCTGAGTAGCCATGTACGCGAGTATTGCGTTGCTTATGATGAGAATCAGCTGTGCAGTCTTTGCAATGGGCCCGTCTTGGTAACCAAGCGTCATGAGCCGAGAAAAGCATTTGAGCTTTCTAGCCGCCCTTGCGCGGTTTGTGCCGAGAGTATCAAACAAGATGAGCTGCGGATAAAACAGGCTGAAGAGTCGGAACTCCAGGACATTTTGGACAAGCGCAGTCATGAGATGGCTTCCCGTACCATCTCATATGAGGCATTGCCGGATGACGTCTGCCTGCTGCTGTTGGCCATGGATGCCTCGATAGGGCCGCGTCTTGCCGAAGGTACATTCAGGGAGAGTGAATGTGATGCGCTCGTTCCATATGGTTTCGGTTGTTTCTTTATGCGGCTGCGCGAGGAAGAGATAATCTTGGATTCTCCCCATGCGGCTAGGCCAGGGACTTACTTTCTTGAAGACGGTGCGCTTATGGTTCGCCGGAATCAGGCAGAGTTTTTCTTGGTTGCTGACGACAAATTTGGGCGTGGCGGGAAAGCCATTCGAGCAATCGCAGAGCGTGAATTCACCAATGCGCAAGCATTGTTCGAGCTCTGGCTGGATTATGCCGAAAACGATGTTATTCGATATTTATTGGACCAATGTCAAACCTACCGTCTTATGCTCGAACCTGAAGATCTTGAGAAAATCAAAGTTGCAGTCAGGCAGGGGCTTCACACCTATAGTGTTTCACAACTATGGTTCGTGGTTTGGAAGGTGATAAAGGATGCTGCAAGCTACGCAACTCACAAGTTCTCCAACCGCATTAAAGCTTCCGCGACCATTCCTAGGAAAATTCGACAGCAGATCGAGACGGCGGCAAAGGAAAATGGCATCAGCAGAAGCTGGAATCGTCCTGATGGCCATCCTGCTGGCTCCCTTGGGAAAGTTTTTTCGAGTATCTTCAGGATCGATGAACAAACAGATGGCAGACAGGTTTCTGAAAGATTTGCTCTGTTGAATTCCGAATCTAACATGGAGCGGGACGACGAGTTCGAATCATTGGCGACTTCGTTCATGCAGCGCGCGTTGCAGAACCAAAATGCAGGATCATCTCTGGCCAGGCTTACAGAGGCGATCCAGGCCGGATGTGATATCAAAACGGCGCTCGAAGGGGTCATGGGCAGTAACATGAACTAACGGATGATCGGCGAACAAGCCCATCCAGCCCATTATTTTGAACGAACTGGAAGCCAGCTTTATGAGCAATAACGACCGTTGGCGAGCGATTTGCGAGGACGCGGGAGATGGAAGCGGGGATCTTATTGTGGAGCTGCCGTCAGAGGTCCTTTCAAAAATGGGCGTTGGCCCCGGCGACGAACTGAATTTAGAAGTGGTGCATGGAAGGATTATTCTCTCCCCCAAAAAAAGCCTTTCCCTATTGCCTTAGGATCTTTGAGGCGGAAACAACGGCAAGATTTGAATCGCCCCTCGTTTCCAAGGCGCCTCGAGTCCTCAAAATCAAGTTCTCACAGTCGACCGCTCTTGGCCGGAAGCCACCGGTGACGAGCGACTGGCTGCTTTCGACCCGGGCGTTGGACAAAGACAGCAGTAAGCACGCCTAACCCCTCCGGCGAAGCCGCTTTAACCTGCACGTGCACCAGTTGCGTATTCCGGCGAACGTGACCGGTCATTCCGGGGATCGTGACCGATTTGCACACGGCCTTCACGCTGGAACGGGTTTTGTACTCTGAGCGGTCACG